>Ga0209754_1000517_pt1 | contig 52886 bp, 42 predicted proteins | sample MesohylBB_FD_187295 | JGI IMG/M metagenome (GOLD analysis project Ga0209754, IMG submission 187295) | Host-associated microbial community of the marine sponge Aplysina aerophoba from Gulf of Piran - sponge mesohyl, lysed by bead beating... | ecosystem: Host-associated > Porifera > Sponge >...
CCCTCCAGCTTGCGCGCGAAGAGCGCACCCATCTTCGTCTGTTGAAACAGTTGGCCCGCACCGATGTACTCCTCCTCGACGATTGGGGACTACACGGCATCAGCCGCGCACAACAACGTGATCTGATGGAACTCGCGGATGACCGCTATACCCTGCGCTCGACCATTGTTACCAGTCAGTACCCCATAGACAAATGGCATCAGACCATGGAAGATCCCACATTAGCCGATGCAATCCTGGACCGACTGGTCAACAATGCCCACAGAATTCAACTGACCGGTGACTCCATGCGCAAAGTCCAAGGCGAACAAGAATTGATCATCAAATCCACTAAATCATGAAGGGCAGTTTGATAACACATAGGTGTCCCGCATCGATCGGAATGGTGTCCCGCATCACCCGGAATGGGTGTCCCGCATGGTCGGAATACGCACAGGGAGATTCAATCCCTAAAAGATGATCAATGTCTTGTATTCGCAGTGCCATCGTCGTAAATGATTGTTGATCGATTTTCGTCACAAAAACGCAGCTAAGATAACAACGAAATCAATCCCGAATCTATTCCAGCACATTCTTGTTCATCCTGTATTCTGACACCAAACCCACTTAAAAAGCGGAAGCCCCAAGGATAAAAATAGAGCAATACCGAAATTTCCAGAAGAAGATTTTAGGGAAATACCGTCAAATCTAGATTACTGTGACATCTAGGTGAACATGGATTCCTAGTTGCGCTGCTATCCTGTTGTGTAGGATGATCTCGGCAAGTTGGATCACATGACCTTCAGGTATACATCGGTTTTTGGATCCTTCCTGAAATCTTTCAATAGTTTCTTGCAAGAACGTATGATAGATTCGCCATTCATATGGACGTGTATATATATTGGTGTGCCAGGCAGGGGGCGGGTTTCTGTACTATACTTGAACCGGGTGCCATTATCATGCTCAGGTTTTGTGTGAATTCTGAAACCTTTACCGTGGTTGTAAGGAAGAGACGTTGCGGTTAAAACCCTCTCTTTGTAAAGCAGCTCTGCGGTTATCCTTGGTAAATCTCTCCAGAATTTCAGTTCTCTCTCAGTCTCATCCCAGAAACGGGCTACGGATGGGGGAGAGGTGCCGCTTTCAAATTCAAATTCAGCCAGGCTGACCCATTCTGTCGAAGGCTCACCCCCCGTTTTCCCTGACTCATCATCCAAGGTTGACATTGAATGCTTTTGACCGCAATCATTAATAAACCCGCGATAGGCCTCGCGTACGATGTCTACAAAAGACTCTTTGACCTTTTGAGTCTTTGTACCCTTATATACTTGATCAAGGATGAACGAAATAAATTTGTAGCTTGGTTGCTCCAATTGCTCAGAGAGCACTTCCCTAATTGAGGTAATATATTTTCTTTTCTCCGCAAAATCTATAGCTAAGCTCTCATCAAATGCTGACTTAGTGAATTTCTGAAGTTTCTTAGCTATCCTTTCCGGTGCATCCTTCAGAAGATCGATGTCCATGAATGGATTGCGGTCCATCCTGTTCTGATCATCAAGATCAGAATAAAAACGGTATTGCAAACCGTTCGTCAAAATACCGAATCGCGCATCCGTAGATATGAAGTACTGGAATAACTGCTGTGCATTGATGTAAGACAATTCAGAGCCCACAGGCTTGCACTCAATCAGAATAATAGGTGCTTGATTCTTGATTATGGCGTAATCCACTTTCTTCCCCTTTCTTCCTAGAATATCAGCAGAATATTGGGGATAGACTTCCCTGGGGTTATTCACCTCATACCCGAGTGCTTTGAAGAATGGAAGTACAAGGGCCTGCTTTGTAGCCTCCTCTAATAACCTATGGTCAGATAGTGATTCTACATGGGATTGCAATTTTTTGATTTCAGAGACTAGTTTGTTCATGGGCAGAATCTCGACTGTACGGGTAGCAAGATAAAGACTTGCACTGAACTATATCATGTCTTCTGGTTTTTTTCTCAGGGCTTGGGTTCCAATTTGCCGACAATTGATATCTGTTTACGGTCTTCCTTTTTGGCTCTTCATTTTTATGAGAGGGGAGCCCATATTTATTCTAGGCTATCAACCAGATCGGAAAAACAATGCTGCCCTGCACCGGCTATTTTGCGTAGTTCTTGCTGCTACAACTAGACAGAAAGCACAAAGTAAACCACGAAAGCGACGGCAGCCATGATGAGGAGCCAGTGAATTTCATGGTGCTTGCCAGCCAGCAGTTTGAGCACCGTGTAAGTGATAATGCCGGCTCCTATGCCATTGGTGATGCTGTACGTCAGCGGCATCAGCAGCAACGTAAGAAAAGCTGGAATAGACTCCCCATAGTTCTTCCAGGGAATATCCCGAAGTGTGCCCATCATCAGAAAACCTACTAGAATGAGTGCGGGAGCCGTAGCCTCTGCAGGGATAATACCGGCAAGCGGGCTGAAGAACATGCACAGTAAAAAGAGTATGCCGACTACCACAGCTGTCAATCCAGTGCGCCCCCCTTCCGCAATGCCAGCCGCACTCTCAATATAAGTCGTGTTACTACTCACATTGCTAAATCCTCCGAATGCTGCACCCACCGAATCCACCAATAGCACTCTGTTAATACCCGGTAATTTGCCCTCCCTTGTCAAAAACCCTCCCTTTTCACCCAAACCAACAACTGTACCCATTGTGTCAAAAAAATCGGTCAGCAAGAGAGAAAATACTGCCAGAATTGTAGCCAGGATTCCTAATTGTGTAAATAACCCAAAATCCATCCGACCAAATATGGAATCCGTCCCAATAATGCCTTGGGGAAGCCCAATGAATTCTGTAGGAACTTGGGCACCTCCACCAAATGCTGTACCATCGGCGACCATCAGGTTGAGAACAATAGCCAGAAGCGTAGTAGAACCAATGCCCCATAAGAGTGCACCCTTCACACCTCGGGCCATCAGCCAAACTGTCAGCAGGAGTCCGAAGAGAAATGTGATCACGCTGATCTGACTCAAATCTCCCAGTGCAAGAGGCGTCCCGGCCGTAGTGACAATGATCCCGCTGTTAACCCCTCCAATAAGAGCCAAAAACAAGCCAATGCCCGCACCGATGGCTTTTTTTAAAGACATTGGAATGGCGTCCATCATTGCTTCCCGGAATTGTGTCAGTACAAGCACTAAAATGATGAGTCCTTCTATGAGTACGACCGTCATAGCCTGCCCCCATGTTAATCCCATTTGTCCAACCAGCTGAAACGCTACGACGGCATTGAGCCCCATGCCCGGTGCCAGAGCAAATGGATAATTCGAATACAAGCCCATGAAGATGGTCAGAATCCCTGCGGTCAAGCATGTTAAGCTTAGTATCGCAGCCGGGGCCATCACCGTACCAACGCTGTCAGCTGCTCCACCTAGTATACTGGGGTTGACAAAGATGATGTAGGCCATCACCATGAAAGTGGCAAAGCCGGCTCGGATTTCACCGAGCAAGGTGGCCTCCCGATCCTCCAGTCGGAAAAACCGGTATGGCCAGCTATGCGCATTGTGCTTAGTGGTCATGAAAATGCTGCAAAGAGAGGTCTAATAAAAGATATAACCTCTTGATTTTGATAATTGATAGTTGCGAAATCCCTCTTCTCACACAGAACTGTGTTCTGATCTAAGATGATTGCTACTCACGCCAGTGCCCATCATCGTTTTCGCATTCAATAGCCATCCAACATAGAAGCTTGATATCGTCTTTTTCTATGAGCGGCAGGTGTGGGGGAGGCTGGCTTGGTTCCAAGCCCGTTTCCAAGACATTTTCCACAAGATCGTGTGCCAGATCTTGTTCTTTTGGTCGATCCTGATCCTTTCCGGCATTAAACCAATCACGCAGCATGATCTGCTCCCGGCGTGGCCAAGGGGATTCCAGAATATCGAGAGCACGCCTTGTATCATTTGAAGCTATTTCTCTTGGGAGATGGGCACGAATAAATTCCGCTACCTGATGATTGATACGATCCACTTTTGGTTGCAGATTTGCCGGATCTGTCTCACGCATCCAGTGATCCAGGATGTTGGCTTGAGCTATATCCCAGAAGGCGTATACATGCTCGTGAAACCCATCTGGATACCAGGTTTGTGTATTTTCCTCACATTCGATGATGCGCAGGCATGTTCCCATTTCATGAATGATGACATCTGTGCCCCCGGCCGGTTGCCAGTCAGAAGTTGCCGGAATGAAACGCAGATAGGTACGTTCATAATCTGAATCATGTCCTACGACGGCACAGAAAAACATGCCGCGCTGTTTGCCCTTTCTCATGCCCGAACCGGCCTTCCACGGCAGCTTTGCAATATTTTCGCCCAACTCCTTGTGGGCTTTGCGCAGTGTCTGCCGATACTCTTCTCCTGTCTGGGTAGCAGCCACGGTTCCTCCGTGTTCAAAGATTGAAGGATCTTGTTTTAGCAGCTTTTCGATTTCCTGACGTGTTTCTGTGAAAACCTGATCACCATGCGCACCTTTCTCCAAGGGTGCTACAACCCCCACGCTGGCTGCTGCCATGGCCAGTTTTCCCAGAATCCGCGTTTCCAGATTCAGTAGTTCATCAAGGCGATCGGTTGGGAAGATGGTTCGCAGAAATACCCGCCTGTGGGGGCTGTTGATTCGGTCAATGCGGCCGTGTCGCTGTACCAGCCGCATTGGATTCCACGGTACATCATAGTTGATGATGTGGCGGCACTGCTGCAGGTTTACGCCCTCTGCTAGGATATCCGTAGTAATCATGATATCATATCGATCTGTATCTGCGCCGGGGCCCGCCTGCATGGAGACGGGAGCAAATCCTAGGACAGCATCATCCTTGGAAACTCCGTCGAATTTCTGCGAGCCACTCACGGCGACAAGTCGGTTTTGGTAAGATGCAAGCTCAGGACGTTTTTCGAGTTCCTGCGTGAGAAAATTCCATATCCATTTAACGGTGTCCGCAAAATATGAGAAAACCAGCACCTTCCGTTTCTGGGATTCGTCAATGGCATTGGATGCCTCGTTCTCCGCCTGCTCGGCGATCTCGCAGAGTACATCCGATAGAGCCCTGAGCTTAGCATCGCCTTCCATGGTGATGGAGGCCGCAGAATCTGCCAGTCTCTGTAGCAGAGTTCGGTCGTTTGTTACATCATTTTTTAGGTGCTCAATATTGTAGTCTCGCGCATCACTAACCTCTTCGGAGTTCTGGTTTAACAACTCCTCGAAAAGAACTTCGTCATCCCCTGAGATCTCCTGCAGGAAGACCGTGGTGACCACATGGCCTTTTTCCAGCGCTTCAAGAAACCTGTCATGTTCCGCGATCATTTTTTGCACAGTTTTCCTGAACGCAAAGCAGGAAGACTCGAATCGTTTGAGTAATCCTGAGCGCAGCAGTCCCGTCATCGCGCGTACACGACCATCCTCTTGAGTATCTAGGGTTTCATTCCGATACGCATCGGGCATGTACCGGGCAAACAGGATATTTCTGCCCTCGTCAGAATTCAGCGCCTCCTCCAGTTGGTCGAAAAACCCGGGCAACTGATCTTCTAGTTCATAGCGGACCGTGATTGCCTCTGGTTTCGGAAATACTATGGTTCGCGGCCTTCCGTCCCGGCCCTTGATGGTGTCACCGGAATAGTGTTTTTTTACAAACTGGCGTGTTCGCTTGACCGTGGTTGCATCAATGATCGGATAGAGCACATCCGGACTGAGGTTTGCGGGATCCGTCCGCATAGCCTCCGTGAAACGCTGCCGGATGGATAGGATGCCTCGGTCAGCCAAATGGGCATCTTGTCTCACGAAGAAATGGATGAGGTAATACAAATCCCACAAGGAGTTGTTAACAGGAGTTGCCGTGAGCAGAAGCAAGTCTCGTTTTTTGCCAAACAGGAGGCGTCGCAGAGCCGCTGCCCGACTGGGAGTATTGGGATTGCGGTAATTGTGGGCTTCGTCAACTATGATGAGTTGATACTCGTCCAGAGGACGCTGTAAGCGTCTTTGGTTCGCCTTGGGACGCTGTTTGTCACGCAACTGCCGGTCACTTGCTAACTCTTCAAAGGATACACACTCTATGGCTCGAGAAACGCCGTACTCATTCAGAAACTGTTTCCACGTACTGTCACGCAGTGCGGCCGGACAAATCAATAGTGCACGCTGGCGGCGATCGCTATAGATTTGCAAAATATCTCCCGCGATAAATGTTTTCCCAAGCCCAACTTCATCGGCTACAATCACGCCGCCTCTTTCTCGCATCAACCGGAGTGCACGGGCAACGCCATGTTTCTGAAAGGTTGTTAGTGGAAGATTACCCTCCCGGATTTCCTCTTCAATCTCGTTGCCGTAAAGTTGCCAAAGTACCCGAAGGAAGATGCTCCACGGAGAGCGAGTTTCAAAGATCACTTCATAAATCTCAGCCAGATCGTATGGCTCTGCATCCTCCCAGAGATCCTCAAACCACTGTCTTGCTTCACGGACGATGGGCGGATCGAAGCAACCCAGATTCAATTCAAGGTTTTGTGTGAGTCCAGCATGAGTAAGGTTTGACGAGCCGGCAATGACTCCTCCATCTCCATGAGAGCTATGGATGTAAGCCTTAGCATGCAAAAAGGCCTTTGTATAGCGTCGCACCTGCATATTGCCATGGCGAAGGGCCGTAGTCAGTGCTTCCAGAGCTGTGCGACTGGTCCGGTTGAATGGTAGTTGATCGCGTTCATATGTGAGGATTTTTACTTGATTTTTCCACGCCGTCTTGATACGCCGCCGTTCGCGATCATCAGGTTTTTCATCTAATCGCTTTTGGTCGGGTATTGGAAGACCACTGGGATCGGCTCCAAGCAGGAGACGTACATCCGGGATGCCTTTCAGGTGATCAGCAATATGTTTGAATCCTGCTGGACTGAAGAAGGCCGTCGCGAGACGCAGTTCACTGGGTAGCGAGCTCTGATCTTTCCGGCTGGGATCGCTCTTTTCCAGAGTATTTGCCAGTGCCCGGGCCAGCGTATTCCCGTTTCGATTATCGATAAAAGCGGTTTCTTTATCCATTATCGGGCTTCCATACAAACCGGGCATTTTCTCGGCGCAGCATATCAAATGGTGTTAGGCACTCCACTGCAAATTCCTGGCACACCTGAGGGATTTTTATTTTCCCTTTTCGAGACTTGGGTACTTCGTGGGTTACGATTTTGAAGTGCTTGGCTAAAGCGTGTGCGATCAAGTAGTAGTCAGCCGCCTTCAGGAATTCCTCAATGGCAGATGGCTTAAAATTTCCGTCGATTACGTAGTCTGTGATACATTCAAGTTGGTCATCAAAATCTTTGGGAGGTCCAAGGAAGATCCCATCTTTATGAGCACTCGCCCATCTATTAAGCTGATCTTCCTGCTGACAGATTTCGTCATATACCTTTTTTGTACTGAAGACTCGCCCTTCTCTATTGGCATGAGTTAGCCAATCCCAGAATCCAGGGTGAAAATCGAAGCCGTAGTAGAAATTTTTGGCACTAATGAAGACATTCGTATCCAAGAGATACATTACTTAATTCCCCGCTCTAAGACTTTCTGCAAATGCATCCAGGGTGGATGTTTTTTTGATCCCTAGGTAATGAAATGCATCGGTAAACAATGTCTGGCCAGCGAGTGTACTGTCCACAAGTGCTTCGCCGAATCGCCGACCAACGCGGGTCTTGAGTGTTGCATGGAAATTGCCGCCTCCGCTCCCCCGTTTTGGCTTGAGCTGACCTAACTCGTGGCGATATTGCTCCATAAATTTGTTGCGTTGTAGCACCCCAATGTCAAGGAGACGGCGAAGCACGACAAGCGTGCTGACTTTATAGTAACGTGCCAATCGCTGGAGTTCATCAGACAGGTCAGTGTCCTCCCGGAAATTTTCACGCAGTGATGCCGCGGGAACAAGAAGCTCAGCCGCCACTTGATTGCACCAACGCTCAGTTTTATGTGAGGGGAATGAATCAGGAGTCACATTAGACAGGCCGGATTTCCCTAACCAGATGTGCGCCAACTCATGTGCCAGCGTGAATATTTGTGCTGCCTTGAAGTCCGCACCATTAATGAATATCAAGGGGGCCAGATCATCTGCCAGAGCAAAACCTCGAAACTCCTGGGGATCAAGCTTTCGGTGAGGATTATTCCCGACAACGCCGCTGATCATAACAAGTATACCCAAATCATCGGCTTGGTCAACAAAGTAGCGCAATGCACATGTCCAGTTTTGTAATGCCTTACGCTCTTCCACACCAAAACCTAACGTGGTTCGAATCTTCTTTGCCGTAGCTTCAACATCACTTTCCACTGTAGCAGATCCTACAAATGAAAGTGGCTCTTCTCCCTCAGCCAGTGCGAAGGTCTGATACCAATCCTGGCGTTGCTGACACAGATAGATGGTGTCTAACAGATTTGCACTGGGCTTTAATATCTCCTGATCTCCGACTGTGCGCAGATCCTGAATGGGCATTTCCTCCTTCATTGGCTTTGACATAAAAAGAGTACCAATAGGAACATGCGTGAACCTCGCAAACTCCTCCACCTGGCGGAGTGTTGGCTTCAGTGTGCCGCTTTCCCAATCATCATACTTCGAAAACCGTTTACGCAGTCTTTCAGGATCTACTTGGGCACGTTTGCATGCCCATTGCAGGAGTGCCGGTTTCACCCTGACTCGTGGGGTCATTGTTTCTTCTTCCAAGCCTTGTAGTGGTGCATTACGCCAGAGAGTCGAGATTCAAAATCCCAACCTTCGTGAAACGTCTCGAAGATGTGGATGAGCTGCGGTTCACTGAGTCCGTATAGGTGAGCGACCACAGCATCTAGTTCGTGGATATGATCTTCCATCTCGGTTTCCGCTATTGGACCGCAAGCGACACCAACTTTTTCCGCCCACACAGCAAAGCGCCCATCTGGACAGGCCAGTCGCCCTGCGAGCTTAACGACGCGCCGCCGCAGCACGTTCTCGCGGGAAGGACGGGGAATCGGAAACGGATTGATCACGAAATAATTGAGGTTTGTTTCCACAAAACGCCGTGCATACCAGTCAAGCGGGAGAGAGGAAAGAACACCGAGTAAAAAAGCCTGATCTTTTTCATCTCCCCTCGGCCAAAGAAAGTAAGGGCCCTTATTCGTTATAAATACATCCGGTGGTACAAGGGAGGTAATAACTGTTCGTCGATCTGTAGCACGTGCAACGTCCCTAAACGCTATGCGCGCCCGGTAGCAGGGTAGTGTGTCGGAATTTTTCAGGTGCTGTGGCGAGAATTCAGAGTGCGCACTCCGGCGATTTTTCCCTCCTCTTTGACGCTTCGATTGGAGAAACTCCAGAACAGGCTCGGGGTCAGCCCAAGCGTAGTAGATTCCCGTATCTGGTGTCCACAAATTGAAAGATTTTCCCTTGTAGACCGGCCAGAAACCCTCGGGACAGTCCCCACTTTCCAGGTCCATGAGATATTTCTGGCTGGTAGCATGCAGTTCAGTATCTGGACGCGCTCTCCACTGAAACCCCATTTTTAGATCCAGCCGCGGAGACTTGCGAAGCTGGGCGAATACCTGGGGTGAATCTGCTTTTTGCAAAAGGGGGAGTGAGACTGTATCGTTCCACTCACGGACCTCTGCATAGGTAAAAGCTGCAGGCCTTTTGGTTGTGCCCTCTTTGAAGCCAGCTAGTGAAGTGTAGGGTCCCTGCAAAGAAATCGACTTTCCTTCAGACTCACCGTGTTGTGCACATACGAGGGCAATAGTATATTGCTGGTGTATTTCATCAAATATCCATCCTGCGCGATTGGTCAGGATGGTGATCTCCATGTATGCAGCTTCGCTAAACGTCGCCTTGCGAAAATCCGTACTTCCCCTGGCAGCAAATGCGCTGCGTGGCAACACGACACCTATATATCCTCCATATCCACTGGACAGTCGCCAGAAGCGCCAGCAGAATGCCTTATAGAGATCTGGATCCCCGGCTCCTATCCCGGGATAGGAGCCGCTCATAAGCGCTTTGCTTAATTGTTGTGTTTTTTCGAGTTCACGTTCATAGAGCGCAACCAGGTCTGGACGCTCTCTGCGTAAACGTGCTTTTTCAGCCTCCTGTTTACGCTGCGACTTGCCACGCAATCCCGGAAAATGTCGTGCCCAGAAGGCATCTTGGTCTATTTTGACCTTTTCCCACGGTGGATTACCGAGGATGACATCAAATCCCGCTCGTGTCCGAAGAAACACTTCTGGAAAAGCAATAGGAAAATGAACTACAGAAAGGGGTTGCAAGGCTTCCGAGGAGGAAGCAAGTGCCCTCTGCATCCTGGTATCTTCCATATCGAGGGGATCTGAAAGCTCTTCCCACTCGTCAAGTACTGGTTTGATGGCGGAATCATCGCAAAGCGGTAGTGCTGTCAGCAGATCACAAAGCATTTCCGCGCCTTGGAGTGCTACACGAACATCTTCCTGCTCTGCGCGTGCTTTCTCTATATCCGCCAGGGAGGAATCGTTGCTGTTCGCCAGACGCCGAAGCGGCTTCTTCGCCTTACCAAGTAGTTTCTGGAGATCAGTATACAGCGGCACCGAGAACTCATTGAGTGCATTCCGTATCTCGGCAATACTTTCCATGCCTACCAGTGCATTGCCTTGGATCAATGTGCGGTCAAGAAAGGACAATGGTAATCCGGGAACGAAGGTGTGAATCCAAACAGCAAGCCTTGCAAGCTGAACAGCGAGTGGATTGACATCTATGCCGTAGATGCATCGTCGCGCGATGAGACGGCGAAGCAGTTGGCTGTCTTCGATGGGATCGCTTTCATGGACCCCTTGCAGTTGATCCAGCGCGATTGAGCGCAATTCCTTTAATTCATTCACGACCCCCGGCAAGAAACGTTCAGCAAGATAGTTCACCATCTTTCGCTCCATACGATCAATGGCACTGATCAGGAAATGCCCCGACCCCATTGCGATATCGGCAACGCGAAAGTCAAAGAACGCCTCACTGGCATCGGTTTCGTCCAGCGCATCAAGCCGTGCGAAATGGTCTTTAAGCGCTGGCTCCAGTGCTCCATCCAAAAGATATTCAACGGCAAAAGATTTTGTGTAATAACTACCGGATGACTTCCGTGCTCCAGAGCGGTTGTGCAGATAGACCTCACCCGCCAATATATCCGGCGTCTGCTTAGCCTTGGCGGGGACATATACTGCATCGTTCTTTCGCTGCTTGAGAACAAGGTCCATGTCGGCCCTTGCCAATCCAGATTCAAGGAGTCCCTCGTAGATGGTGCCAAACTCACGCACGCCGAGTGAGCGAAAATCGACCGGCCCGGGGATGCCTTCTGGAGTATGAATCACGAGCAGGTCGCGCAGAGCAACTTCGAAACAGTCATTGGACAGCGTAATCCTCGACAGTGTAGCACCTGCACGTGAAATCGCCTCACTGTCCTGAAACAGCGCCCCACCGTATGCCGGGACACTCCATTCCACGTTTCCCCGTGCGATAGCCTGCCAGAGATCCACGGTCTCCCGCCAGTGCGTGTTTCCTTTAGCAATCGGCGTTTCCTTTTTGACCGCATCGGCCAGTTCTAGCGCCTTTTCCTTCAGGGACCGGCGTCGATAGGCGTCGTTGTGACGATAGGGAAGCAGGTCCCGGTCTTCTGCATAGGCGATGAACAGTAGACGAAACAGCACGGTTAGGGCCATTTCGTAGGTCAGAGCAAGTTCTTCTGAATCTGGCTCTGTGATGCCGCGTGCATGGTTGATCCCCTGGGCAAGAACCGGGACTACACGCTCATAGATCCGCTCTCGCAGGCGTTTGGCAAGATTGCCTGCGAAGCGCTTGGATCCTTCCAGTAATTCATGTAGGCTGCCACCGGGAATCAACGCCTCGGCTGAGTAGAGGAGCCAGAGATAGTACAACGACTCGTCGGAGAGGAGCCACGGCTGACATTCAATGTAAGTCTCTGTACGACCGCGTCGGCCTACGCCCACATTAACACTTGTTGTGTAGAGTCGAAGTCGATTTCCCTGGGTAAAGATGATCCATGGAAGGTGCTCGGAATCTGCCTTTCTGAATGCGTAGCTGACAGGAGAAAGCTGATTAAATCGATGCTCTTTTTGCTCTACTGATTCGTTCTCGTGCAACATGACGGCGAGCGCCGTCTTACGGTCATTGCTTCGCAGCACGCTCGTCAGACTATCCAGTGGCTCAATGGAAAAACCCAGTGCCTCCAGTAGATCAGGTCCCCGAAGTCCTAAGGCCGCTTGTGCCTTTTTTCTGGCATACTCCAAGTCTGCTCGTTCAGGTGCACCGTACTCCAGTTCATGCAGAGCCAATAGTCCCTCATTCCTAAGTCCCGGCAGGTTCGTTTTGAATGAAGACAGCGTTTGAGCGAGCAGGCGAAGAGCCGAATGCCGGTCGGATTGATCAAGCAGTTCCCTGCACAATCGCTCAACCTGTCCCGTATCCATGTTAGGATAGATGGGCGGTTCGTCACCCGCAGCACCGCACAGAGATGCCTTGTCCGAATGCAGAATGACCAAGAGGAGAGGGGATGCGCGTCTTCCTTTTCGGGCTTTCCATACCTTCCTGATCTCCCCGTCACTAGGTCTTTGGGTTGCATGCGCAACCGTGATTTCCATGGCGAGGGGCCCCTTGCCGATGAAAAGCCCGGATGACCGTAGCTGAGAGCTCCCAACAGGTGACCAGGATCGCTTTGTTAAATCGGAAAGGAATTCAGGTTTCCCTTTCATGGTGACCTCAAGAACAATCAATGTTCATCTTACCGAGTAATCTGCTGTTTCTTCCACTAGTATGTGGTATCCCTATTAAATCAACCCGAACGGTTGTTAAGATAAACCACGGAGGTTACATACTATCACGGAGACTTAGTGTCAGAATTAGTTGAGTTCTGACACTAAGCCATCCACCTATAGTGCCCATTGTCGACGTCTCAGCGGCTCCTACGACCTTCCTCACCATGCTTGATCCTAAAAATAGTAACCAAAAGAATCGTATGGCTACATGGGTGATATTGAACACACCCCCCGAAATAAATAATTTATCCGCAGGCTGGTATCTGTTCCTGATTAAGCCAGATCAGTCTCTGGATCAACTACAGACCAGCAGATTTCACAGCCTTTAGAACGAATCTCCTTGATCGTCTTGAAAAGGCTTATCCTCGCGAAAAGAGGAATTGAGTCATTCGGCTTATCCCCGACAATCAAGTAGTGAACAACAGCGGGAAGAGATTCGTCAAAATCACTTTTCAGCTTCTTAATACCTTTGAGAAAATTCTTGTCTCCGCTGTTTAGAAGCGTCAGGGAAACACTCCCCTGCTGAAAGAGGTGGCTCAATCCCGAAGAACCTCCGTGTTTTCTCTTCACGTGAACAAATACATTATTGCGTGCGTTTTTGCGTGCGGCATCAACAACACCTCCAATAAGTAGAACATCGCAAAGTTCTAATTGTACGAATCTATCACCCTCATATCTTGAAAAAAGGTGGGGATGTCCAGTTTGTCAAGGTAAGGAAAACGGGGGGCATAGTGAGGAACATCCGAGGCAATCGGTCTCGGCTCCCACGCCGCACGGCAGTCCTGGCCAGAAGGTTCCGAGGCGGGGTGACATCCTTCCCTGGGACGCGGGGGACGTCAAACCTGGGATCCCTGATGAAAGGCACGGAGAGGCAGGGGTGGTGAATGATGATACCTCTCGGCAATGGCAGTCGAAGCCTGGAAAGCATGGAGGACGGTTGCTCAAGGGTCGCTCTGGTGCACCGGGAAAGAAACCTGTCCTGACTAACCCCGATGCACTTACACCCTCAGAGCGAAACCTGGAAGCGGAATCACAAATCCGTGATATCCAATCGGCACTGCTGCTCTGGCAGAGAGATGCTACACGCGGGCGCATTTTGTCAGATCGGGCGGTCATGGTGTACCAGTTTTTTATTACCCACTGTCGACGGGATCCGAGGAAGGAAGGTTATTTGAAATGCTGGCACACGGTGGGGAGGATTGCCGACAGCCTATGCATGGGAAAGCGAACGGTGGAGCGAGCAATCGCTGAATTAAAGAAAGCGAGATGCTTGTTGGGGCAGCGGGAACGATACGCAAGCGGGGAATTTGGGCCTCGTTATTTCTGGATTCTTACACCCCCAGATCTAACCAAATATGCGCTCAATCCGGCGAATACGCCTAACCGCCACATTACCGTTGAACCTGACGGTGCGCCTAACCGCCACATTACCGTTGAACCTGACGGTGCGCCTAACCGCCACATTACCGTTGAACCTGACGGTGCCCTTCTAGAAGAACGAAGATTTAAACAAACTTCTAAGAAGGCAGAAGCGGAAAAACCTCACAGCGGGGCGACTCCTGCAGCACCCTTCATTTCACGACCCGCAGCCCCGCATCCGCATGTGCGAGATCATGGACAAACAACGGGGGCGGGAGCCGGCGGAATGGAGAATCGCATCCAGCGACTCCAGCAAAGACTGAGGTTTTTCCTTGCGGAGTTGATCCCGGAGGATCACGAACTGTACGCTTGGAGCATGGATCCCGCGCATGTACAGGATGCCGTGCGGGAGGTTTCGAGTGGGGTGCTCAATGGTGTAAGTCCCGGTAAGTCCCTATTGAACTTGCGCAGGAAGATTCAAGCCAAACCTCGGGACGAGGTGCAGAGGGTGGACTTGGCGTGCCGGAACATATTTCCTGATCACACCCACCTTCCCAACGACTCGACGCCGGGAGTTTCCGAACCCACCTGTCCCATTTGTCGGGGAAAGCGGCAACTCACCGAAACGGATTCCGCACTTGTGGATGTCTCCCATATGGGACGTGGAGAAAGGAGGAATGCGGAAGTGGGGGCTTGCCAGGCTGGGGGCATGGCACCAGCCCAGTCCAGTCCGCAGCGAACGAAGAAGGAACTGCGGAGAGAGGTAGTGGCGGAGCGAGCATCGGGGAGGATTGGGCGGCATCAATATCACCTTCGGCAGATCCTTGATCCAGTGCTGGCGAAAGGTCACCCCCTGTACGCCTGGAGCATGGATCCCGAGCATGTGAGCAACGCCCTCCGCGCAGTTTCTCGAGGGATGGAGCGGGGAGAGTCCCCTGTTACTGCCCTGGCTATTCTGGCGCGAAATGGGGATTACATGTCTCGAACAGATCAGATCCTGGGCTGCAGAGTGGTGCTGGGGCGCGCCAGGAACAATGCCACTGAACCATGTCAGATTGAATGGCAAGGAAAGGAGAGATGGGTGGATGAGGTCATTCAGGAGGCTCCTGAACTGGTCTATGAACTATTTATGAAAAAGAAGGCTGCCTTGAGCCCAGGGCGGGATCTCTACCGGGGGACAGTGATCAGGATATGTGTGAGGGTCCGGGAGAAGATGCGAGAGGAGCGGAAGATGGTAACCCCCATGAACCATGCTGCAGGGGAGGTGGCATATGTCTAAGCCTTCTAAACCAAAACTGAGAAGCCCCCGGGTCACGCGGGAAGAACTGGGGGCGTGGGCCCACAAAATGGGGCCGATACTTCAGCGTGATTTCGTTTTGGATCTGGCAATCCTGGGAATGCTGGCAAACTGGTGTCAATGTTGTGAAGACAAGCACCCGGTTGCCCCCCTCCTTGAGTATCTGCTGATTGCTCTGTGCGATGGGGATAAGGACCAGGTGTACCAGTATGTAGACGGCGCGAGATGCTTTGCAAAGACACTGGAAGTATCGCTGAAGGAGCTCTTTCGTGGACGCATTCCGGTGACCGACCTTGACGAGATCCTCCGTGAAAACAACATTGACCTGGCACGGAACAACCAAACCAAAAGAAACCAGAATGATGACTAATCCACAGAACACAGTCCCTGAAAGACGGATCAAGCAGGAGGTACCTGTCCGTGCTCCAATGTCCCGCAGGCTCAACCCGGTTCGGGTTCATCCCGGGGCAGAAGCCCTGAAGCGTTCCATCAGGTCCTGGACAGAGCCGGGGGAGGAGGAGCAGGCTGCAAAATCGGATTCCGCACGGACATGAACGGCGAAGCACCGCAGCGCGCTGGGAAGGCACAGATGTACTCTCTGAAAGACTACTCCGGCCGCGTACCTCCACAAGCAGTGGATCTCGAGCAGAGTGTGCTGGGGGCCATCCTGATCGACCCGGGGGCGATCAGTGTGGCGGCATCCCTGCTAAAGCCGAATGCGTTCTACTTGCCTAAGCACGCTATGATTTTTCATGCGATGTGTACGCTGTTTGCAGAAGGAGACGGGGTGGACATATTCATGGTGGCGGAGCAATTAAAGAACGGGGGGAAGCTGGAGGCGGTGGGGGGACTCCCCTATCTTATGGAGCTGGATGATTGGGTTGGAACAGGGGCTAACGTTGAGTATCACGCCCGGATTGTGATGCAGAAGGCGATGGTACGCGCGTTGATTCAGACCATGAGTCGCCGGATCGGCGAGGCATATGACCCCGCGACGGATCCGTTAGAGTTGCTTGACAGAGCAGAGAGCGATCTGTTCTCAATTTCGGGAGACATGCTCCGGCAGTCGGTGAAACATGTCCGGGAGATCGGGGAGGAAACAATGCTGCAGATACAGCAGATGACTGAACGCACGGATGGCTTATCAGGGGTGCCCAGCGGTTTTGTAGATCTGGACAAGATCACCGGAGGATGGCAGGATACGGATCTGATCATTATCGCCGGTCGGCCGGCAATGGGGAAAACTGCGTTTGCTCTAGCGTGCGCACGTAACGCTGCCCTGGCCTCCCAAAACCCCGTGAATTGTGCAATCTTCTCTCTGGAGATGGAAGGGAAGCAGCTAATGCACCGGCTTCTTTCCTCTGAGGCAGGAGTGGATTTGCAGAGAATGAGGCGGGGGGGGATGTCCCGGGAGGAATGCCAGCGAGTGGAGGCGGTTAGACAGATTCTGGGACAGGGCGGGATATGGATCGACGATTCCGCGTCATTGAATATCCTGGAGCTTCGGGGGAAGTGCCGGAGATTGAAGTCGGAGCATGATATCGGGCTAGTGGTGGTGGACTACCTGCAGCTCATGGAGGGGAAGCGGAGTGTAGATAGCCGTGAACAGGAGATCGCCTCAATTTCGCGATCCCTGAAAGCCTTGGCAAAAGAACTGCATATACCGGTGATTGCTCTCAGTCAACTCAACCGAAACCCGGAAGAGCGAGGAGATAAGCGCCCCCTGTTGTCAGACCTGCGAGAAAGTGGATCCATAGAGCAGGATGCCGACATGGTTGCCTTCATCTATCGGGCGGAAGTCTACGGAGTCAGAACGTATAAGAGCGGAGAGTCTACAGAAGGGGTGGGAGAGGTGATCGTCGGGAAACACCGAAATGGGCCGATCGGGACGGTGAAACTCCACTTTGACAAGACCTATGCACGGTTCCGAAACTATTCCCCGTACGGCCCACCCCCAGAACCTGCACCACAGGAGAACGTGGACTGGCAGCCTATTCCAGCGCAGACTGAGGACCCTTTTTAGCCCCCAATACAATAAGACCCTCGGATATTTATTTGGGGGGTCATCTCTACCGGGAGCGGGATCTCTGCCGGAGTTTGTGGTGTTTCTTGGAGTGATTCTTGGAGTAATTAGGGAGGATCCTTTCGTGCTGATCTGGAATGACCACATCGGATGACCGGAAGAGTTTTCCCTGAGACATCTCTACCCGGCGTTGGCGATAGAGGAGGTATCTTGCTTCCGCCTCAATAGTAAGGTCAATCCGCCGCGCGGCTGTTGCGAAAGCAACCCCCTGCTTATCCGTGTATTCGCGGGTCACCAGTTGGGCATACCAGGTCTTTCCCCCTTTGGTCTCGACCGAGACGATCAGGTGGTTGCGCAGCTCTGGTAGATCCTCGTGAGACACGAACACACCCCAGCTGCCGTCCATGAGTTTGATCGGCCTAGCGGTGGGGATGGTTGATTCGTCAATGACGAAGTCTTTAAGTCCGTATGTCCTCTTTTTATTCATGGTCGGATCTGTTAGGTTTTTGGAAGGATCAATCATCGACGAAATTCCCCAGAGAGACCCCATCGCCTACCCAGAACACCTTAACCGTTCTGGTTTCGCTGCTGCCGTCCTTGCGATGTACCTCCACTTTGGTAGTGGTTCCGGGCTCAATCTCTTTTTCAACCCTGCAGCCCCATGTTTTTTCTTTTCGGAGCCGGGCGAATGTCCCCGTGGGGATGGTATCAGGGTTGCTCATGTCTTGAGGGGAAGGAAGGGGAGGCAAGGTCTGACATCTGGGAGCATGTACAGATGGTGACCTGTCAGACAACCGTTGCGAAATAATTTTGTTTCAATGTATTAGATTACACTGATTCAATTGTAACTCGAGTGGGAGTTGGCTTGGTTACACGGACGAATCACCGCGGTCAGCTTGCCGGACGGAGGATCATGGGGTTCACATGTTTTCCGCGGGAAGTTCGGACTTCGTAATGCAGGTGGGGGCCGACTGCATTACCTGTCTCGCCAGTGAGGGCGATCACATGTCCGCGTTTCACGGCTTGCCCAACGCGAACATGGATAAGGGACAAGTGGGCGTAAAGCGTGAGGTATCCACTGCCAGGATGAGATAACTCGACAAAGATCCCGTATCCGTCGGGGTGATGGGCAATCCTGTGTACCCATCCAGCTGCGGTTGCCATGACGTGGCTTCCAACCGGAGCTGCAATATCAACTCCCCGATGGGGTTTAAGGCGGTTGTACCGAGGATGGAACCGCACTCCGAACGGACTGGACACCCTCCCCGCAACGGGGCTCCCGTGGGGTGGCGTTCGTGACATTTCACGGGACAGGATTCCTGGCGGGAGAATGACGGACTGCAGGGTAGTGGTGGCCTGCAAGATCTGATGTTTGCGGTCGGTATCCAATCCGCGTCCAGATACAGCCCAGTAGATCACCGGGAAGAGAAGGCAGATCGCAACGACAGTGAACAGGTGAGGCTGTGGCATCTATTTCTCGGAGAGTGTATGGTTGTCTGCTACTGGATCAGCATGTTGAGGATCCGCGCCAACAGTTTCATCGAACCATTTGTTAGATTATAGTGTTGAATTATTATATTTTCCATTCAGCATGGCGACGGTTGTCTCAATTCTGAGCCCTAAGGGGGGCGTAGGCCGGAGTACGCTGGCAACAAACCTGGCCGGGGGTCTGTCCGAGTTTGGGTATCGGACTCTTCTGGTAGATGCGGATCCTCAGGGATCCGTTGTGGACTGGGAGAATGAGCGCGTACACAACTGGGAAATGCCTCCTGTTGTCATACCGCTCCCTTCCGATGCCGAACCCGAAGAGCTAAAAAGGGTGATTGATGGCTTTGCCTGGGTCGTGGTGGATACACCGGCCGGGCTGGAACGCCTTTCTATGGCTGCGTTGAGTATCGCAGACTGTATCCTGATTCCCATCCGCCCCAGTGCCCCGGATCTATGGGCGGCTGAGCAGCTCGTGGATCTGATCAAAGCTCGTCTGGCTGCGCTAATCGGAACAGGTCGCGTTGTCCCGACTGCCTTCGTATGTCTTCAGGCAATACATGGGTCCGACCTTGCCAAGGAGGTTGATGATGCCGCATCGTCTCTAGGGTTCCCTATCCTGACAGCCCGGACCACCATGAGGACTGATTACTCGGAAGCATTCCAGATGGGACTCACTGTTCCCGCCCTAGTGCCGGGAAGCGACGGTGACCGGGAGGTCACCGACCTATTGAAAGAAATTATCAAGTTGACATCCAAACATGGCCAATCCTGAACCTGCAAGAAAGCAATTATCCAGGCGTACGAATCCGCAGCGGACCCACCAACATGCGGGGGAGATCAAAAAACAGATCAAGTCGAATCACGGGGTCTTTTTTAACATTATTCTGCCTGTCAGGACCCATGCAAACATCAAGCTCTACTCTATCTTCAATCGTGAGCCGATGGGGAAGATTATGTCGAGAGTTGTTGAGGATTGGGTATGGGAGAACCTGGGTGATGTGGGGAGTGCAGAGAAGATTAATCCGCCCGAGGGGGATCTTCACGGGAAAATATGTTTTGGGATCTGGCTCCCGAAGGAAGTACACGTCAGACTTAAGCTGGCCGCATCAATCAATAAAATCACCATGCGGGAAGTGGTTATCCCGGTGCTGGATGCCTGGATAGCAGATAACTGCACAGGACCCGATTATTCCGAGAAGCGGATCAGGGCGCTCACTCAGAAGCCGTGAGAGGCGCAGACGTTGAGGATAAGGACATTTCCTCCTCACTGGTACCTACTTTCCCTACTCGATGCCCGATCTTCGTTTCTATGCCCCTCCTGTGCGGTTTGGCGGGGGGATCTCGTGTCGCACCGGATCTTAGGGTGGAGTGCGGGATACAGGTGATGGGGATTGAAGAAGATCAGCTACGTCTAGAAAACAGAGGGTTCTCAATCCTTTTGCTTCCGTTCGGTCTTCACCTTGATCGACTTCACCAGTGAACCTAATGCCTTGTCAAATGGAACATTGACTCGAAGATCTTAATGCAATTCCTTCGCACTTGGCTGATAGCTGGACGACTTAACTGTCATCGACCGATGTGCCTCAGTTGGATTTCGTTCTACAGGCTTTAGCATTATATCTATTAGGATAACGCTGGGGCATCAGAGGATAACGCATTGTCTTGGGTCAGGTCAGTATACCGAAGTTGCTTTCCCTGCACTCTCTAGATAATATAGGTAATCTGAAGAATTCCCTATGTGGAATGGTATCGCCAAAGGGCATGAAATTTGGAGCTTTCCGTCTCTTGTTTTTGCGTTATAGAAAGACATCTCCGTGCCGTGTGTGTAACACGAACCCCGCTCAAGCCGTTTTATCCGCCCAGACGTACCAACTGGAGCGAGAGGCGTCAGAATGTCAAAATATTCAAAAAACTGCTCTAGGGATTTTATAGGAAATTCATAGGAGAGTGGGATTTTGCACTTACACGCTTCGCTCGAAATGTAGGAACAAGGGTTGTTGTATTGTGTTGGAGATCAGTGATAAAATGTCACCGTTGAGGCTCTGTTATGGCGCTAGATATTTCCTTCTTTATAGACGAGAAGCACTACGAGGTTAAGGGAAGTCCACAGAAACTTTCCACACTACTCCAACTCGCTGGCAAATCTGTTGAGGACACCGTCTTGGTCTCGGAGGACGGAGTTGAGTACGTTGATCCTGACAAACTTATTGAGGTTGTTAAAGATAGTCGCTTTAAAACCAGAAAACGAGATAACTCCAGCAAGCCCGTTGAAAAACGGCTTCGTTATAAAGTAAACGGAGAGCAGAACACGACTGTTAAAAATCCACTTTCACTTAGGCACATCTTGAATAATGCTGGTGCAGGCGCAGGGATTAATGTCAACGATCTAGATAGTTATTACTTGGAGAATACGGTGGATGGGCGGAAGTACGAAAATCTTGACAGCTTGGTAACTATTGCCGATGGGGACAATTTTCTGGCGATCCATGCTGGCAGTACTCCGGTGGCCTAAGTATAGATGTTACAAAGGATTGTAAAGGAGTTGCTGGACATCGGACTTAATCCAAGAATTTTTGAGTTCTCAGCCTCCCAAGCTTCGCAACGCGCGGTTATGTTTGACATTCAAGTACAGACTGGCCGCTACAAGGGGAAAACGCTAAAGGTTGCACTGAGTTTTCAGGACGATTCCTATCCTGAGTATCCGCCGCACTTTATTCACCTTCAATCAAGCACTACGACCACGGCGTTTACGAGACACTTCGAATACCAGTTTGAAGGTGAGGAATGGTTAGCTTACAGCCTTCCACCAGGCGATTTATGGGATAAGCTGGATTCGTCAAAAAAGAATATGAGAATGTACGTTAAGGGACACCTTTTCCGGATATTCGCCAAACTATGAGATTTGAGGCTACTCTCTCAGAGGCGCTTGCGGAAAAAGCCAAAAATCATTTACTAGCACAGATTCGTCTCGGCAAGTACCAGGAAGATCTCAGCTTTGCACTCTGGCGCCCGAGTACTGGTGCGTCCCGAACTACGGGGATTGTGACGGAGCTGGTTCTTCCACTGCGAGGAGAACGCAATTTGCACGGTAATGTCAGTTTCGAATCGCAGTATCTCGCGAGAGTTGTTCGTAAGGCATGTCGGACAGACTCGGGGGTTGCGTTCATGCACAGCCATCCCAGTCCCGGCTGGCAGGGGATGAGTGATGATGATGTTGTGGCCGAACGCGATCGCATTGCACCGCCAGCCCGAGCAGCTGGACTGCCTTTACTGGGTCTCACTGTAGGCTCAGATGGTGTGTGGAGTGCCCGATTTTGGTCTTGGAATGGGCAGAAATTCGCTCGGACATTCTGCGATAAGGTTCGAGTGGTCGGCAGTGGGATTCATCTGAGTATTCACCCGGATCAAACTCCTGTCATTCGATCAGATCGTCTGCGACGCACATTGGATACGTGGGGACTAGAATGCCAAGCCGTCTTGGCGAGTCTTCGAGTCGGCATTGTTGGTCTTGGAAGTGTCGGGGCGATCATCGCCGAGACTCTTGGACGCATTGGGGTCACAGATATACTGCTCGTGGACGCAGACTGCGTAGAGGAACACAACCTTGACCGACTATTGCACACAACTTCCGATGACATTGGTCGCTTCAAGGTTGACACGATTGCAAAGCACCTCTGCCGATCAGCCAGTGCCGCTTCTTTCCGCGTTGATGCTAAACGGGCTTGGATTCAAGAGCGTGACGCCTACAAGGCCGCGCTAGATTGTGATATTCTGTTTGCAGCTGTTGACCGCCCCCTTCCCAAGGACCTTCTCAACAATATTGCTTATACACACTGCATTCCCGTCGTCTTCGGTGGTATCCGTGTTGCAACCAAACCCAATGGTCGTCTAGTGGACGCCAACTGGAGTTTCGTTCGCGCAGGACCAGGATTACAATGCTTGCGCTGCGATGGCCAGTATACAACCTCGGAAGTTGTAACAGAGCGTGACGGATCCTTGGATGATCCTACCTATATAAGTCAGAGCCCTGCCACGCCGGGCAATGAGAACGTTTTTCCTTTCGCTACCAATCTGGGAAGCCTCATGGTATTGGAAATGTTGCGTGCTATACTACGTGAACCATGGTGGCATGCCGTTCCTACGAAGCTGCATTACAGCTACTTGGCCAACCGACTCACGTCCCAGATTAACACATGTGAGCCCGGCTGTTCCGTCGCTGCGAGAATAGGGCAGGGAGACCGATGGACCTATCCCTTTTTAGATGATCCAGTTGTTCGCATGGACAGGCCACGATTCCATGATAGGCTTTCCAGAATCCTAAAGCTGTTCAGAAAATAATTATGAGTTGCCCGATTACTGATATCTCTATCACTGACGTTCGGGCTTTTTCCGGGACTCATCGGGCAAAACTGTCCAAGATAACGCTACTGGTTGGCGAGAATAGTGTTGGTAAATCCACCTTCATGGGTTGTTTGAGCGCCCTTGGGCAAATGGCTGCCCTCCACGACCAAGACGATAGCACCAATTTTTTTGACCAAGAACCGTTCTCCATGGGTTCATTCAAATCTATTGTTCGATCAGGGTGTGAATCATTTCGTGTTGCCTTAGGTCTGGATAAAGGCCTGTTTCATCGGTTCGCCATCAATTTTGCAAAGAGTTCTGATACTTCACTTGAACAGATTAAGCTGGAAGTACAGATGGATAATAGGGGTTCTCAGCCAGGCCCCAGTTTAACTATCAATCGTGAGATATCCGAAGATGGGCCAGAGTTCTGGCGGTTTGATGGGCCAAAATTTCAGTTTTATCTGAATCGGTCTGAGGTTTCAGATTTGCAGTTTACAACATGGCTCTCTCGATATATCGCCTACGGCAACCTTCCCTTCTCTGGGAGCACGGACAATTTCAAGACGCGAGTGAATGATCCGATGGGTCTCGAAATCACCGAATTCACCAAGTTTGTCAATTTTTTTCGGAATTATTTCCGCGGTCCTATATCACCGCCCCAAATCATTCCCATTCCCCCACATGGATTGGAGGGGGAGCGGGAGTATTCCCATAACCCCATTAAAGCTCGTAGCGGGGATGATGATCTCGAAATGATCAATAGTATCGGCAACAAACTCGGCCTTTTTGAGCAACTTGATGTACGGAAGCTCTCCGCAGATCGGTTTGAGATTCTGGTAAATGTTTCCGGTTCATTTTACAACTTGGTTGATGTTGGTTATGGTGTTACCAGTCTTCTTCCATTCATTATCACTCTTGGGAACGCACCTCCAGACACGGTATTCTTATTGCAGCAGCCCGAAGTACACGTACATCCATCGACACAGGCGAAACTCATCAAGATAATGGCCAAAAGTGATCACGCCTTTGTCGTAGAGACACACAGTGATCATGTGATCAGATGGTTGCGAATACTCATCAAGGAAGGGGTTTTAGAATCTTCTGATGTAGGCATCATCTATTTTGAACGGGTTCCAGAAGATAAATCAGCAACACATTTACATCAGATATCCCTCGATCGCCGTGCCAATCTCAGTGGACATCCTCCTAGCTATCGACAGTTCTTCTCAAGAGAGACGAATAGACTGCTCGGTTTTGCCACATGAGGGCTCAAGTATGTGTGTGAGGACCATTTTGGATGCCAGCGCATTTGGGCACCTTTGCTCTGGAACTAAGAATTCGGCTGGATGTCAGTTGCGGGAATGGATTGGCCGAGGAGATGGGAAGGTCGTATACTCTAGCTACGCGAGGTACGCTAAAGAAGTCAATGCTTACAAGGAGGCTCGTGAACTGCTACTCAGTTTCGTTGATAATGGGAACGCAATTGATATTGATTCTACCCGTGTTAAGAACGCCTTGAACGAGATCCCTGGTGATCCTCCCCGTAAGTCAGATGATCCTCATATCTTGGCATTAGCGAAAGCCGGCGAAGCCACAGTTCTTTTTTCATGTGATAAAAAACTCCGTAAAGATTTTGCCAATGTCGAAGTAATCCCCAAAATTGGTAGGCAAAAACGTCGCTCTGTCCCCGGCCTCGATGATAAATCCCCCGACGACACCACTAAAAAAAGCGAGAGAAATAAGTTTCTGAACTCGCGTAGATGTACTTCTTGCTGACATTTATAAGATATCCTGAGGCAGGTGTGTAAAGAATCCTCCGTTGCCTGAATTCCCGCGTTCATTTATTCCTAATGAAGCTCAGGTTGTTTAGCAAACCGTGTCTGGAGGCTTCGGTGTTAAGCCGAAGAATATTTTGATGGAATCTGGACTTGTATTAGGGCTTAAAGGGGGGGAGCTACGGACAGGTGGGACTGGTTCTGCAAGGGGCAGCGAGACAGTACGGAAGTGCTTTTATGCCACTCCTGTCAAATTCCCTTACATGGGCCTGGGTTAGCCCAGCAGAGACCGGAGATGGAATTTATCTCCGTCAAATCCATCCACTGCCGCGATCGCGTCTACGGTGCGTTGGATTCCATGCCCATGGATGAACACGACCGCATGGACAGCTTCCGCCACCATGCGCCTCTGATCCACGCCGGGGGTTGCTTCCTGCGCGAGTGCGGCCAGCCTCGCCAGTGCCCTCGGAGCATCTTCTCCATGCACCGTCGCGCAGGCGCCGGGGTGGCCGGTGATCCAGGCATCCAGGAGATCGCGCGCGGCCGCATCGCGGACTTCCCCGACAACGATCCGGCGGGGAGTGGACCGGAGACTGTATCGGACCAGGTGCCGCATTGTGTGCTCTGCCGTGGTCAGGAGACGGAGTTGGTTTTCGTGTTCCAGGTGGAGCTCCCGTGTGTCCTCAAGGACAAGGATACGTTCCATGGGAAACTGTTCCCCCACCTCGCTCAGGATTGCATTGCAAAGTGTGGTTTTCCCGCTCGCGGTGGGGCCTGCGACGATCACATTTTTCCGATTCGTAACCAGCTCCTGGATCACCTGCATCCCCTGCCTTGAGAGGGATCCCTTGCGGACATACTCCTCCAGTTTGATGATTCGGGATGGAGGCTTTCGAAGAATGAATGCGGGACCATCAGTCAGTGGAGGCACGAATCCCTGAATCCGGCACTTGCCCAGAGAGGCGGGAAGCACCGTTGCCAGCGAGGGTTGTGATGAATTGATGTGAGTGTTCGAGTTAGCGGCAACAGCTCGCAGGAAGCTCTCGACTGCGGTGGGGGTGGGATTCTCATCCGACTTGGACGGCCCCTTGCTGGAGGTGATTATATGCACACTTCTGTCCGGGTTCACCTGCACCTCTTCCACATCCGAATCTTCTAGTGCAGCAAGAATGACCGGCCCAAGATGCCGGCGAATCATGTCCTCCACGCGGAGGTCAGATTTCTTCTTGTTGATAGACTGGGTCATGCGATCATAGGGAGACCGCGTCCGTGATCCCTGCAATCCTGCGTGCCATCCTGTGGACATGGGCAGCATCTGCCGGGGAGAATGGGAAAGCAATCCGGGGGGAGACCGGACATGGAATGGGACCGATGTAGCGGCTGTCATAACTTCGGGAGTGCCAGAGGCTCAGCGCAAAGCATTCCCCGTCGTTGAGCACATGAGTTCCAATGGCATTCGGGAGTGGACGATCTTTTGAGTCAAGTTCGTGGACATGGGCAAGGAGCCAGGGACGGGAATTGACGCGAAGGCTGTCCCTAGTGACCGTGACCGTATCCCCAGGAAGGGCCGCGATGGGTTTGATCACGTAAACAAGAGTCTGGGGGCAGCGAGACTGGGTGCGTGTGGAGTCAGGGAATAAGTATCCTCGGCTCACGCCAAATGAGACTACATCCTGTGGGTAGCAGACCAGCGTTGGATAGCCCACGATCACGCTGTCTTGGGAGGTCGTCCAGTACCAGCCTTGGGGGAGGCTGGGAGATACCACGCGAAACACCATCCCGTGCATCCCGGTCGTACGGAGGACTGTGGGGATCAGGAGGGATAGGAGCACAAGTGTGATCACGACGGTGATCCACAGGCGCTCTCTACGGGAGCGGGGGCGAGTCATTGGACGGTTTATGGAGTAGGCGGCGATCCTCGTCGGGGTGAATCACGGCAACCTTGAGAGGGAGCGGGGTTTCGGATCCCGGAAGCGGGATGTCAAATCGGATGATGTACGCAAAGCAGGATACTTGGTCCGGGAGGTGTACCGGGATGGGAATGACCTCCGGCGACGCATCGTACCTCTGTTGTATTGAGGCACATGTACCAACCTGATCAATCCTGACCAGGCGATCATAGGCCAAGATCGTGACCATGAGATAGCCAGCTTCGTTGGGGGCTGCGTTCAGGATTTCGGTCACCATAGCGGAGTCGGGGAGTCCCTCACGAAGGTACACCTGTCCCACGTCTATCTCGTCCCCGGCTGGGCGCAGGATCCAGATCCAGGTCACGATGCCAGCAAGCACCAGAGACGAGATCATCAGGCTGAAGGGGGTGAAATTCGGGCGGAGGTTCATGCAACGTACGGGTTGGGGGAAGCCAAAAGCTTGAAGTCCGAATCTTGGTAGTAGCGGATCTTTGTAGCGGCAACGGGTTGGTTGGGGCGGACCAGCAGGATCTGCCGGTCCGGGTGGAGTCGGCGGAGCTCATCCACGCGCATCAGGGGGCGAGAGTCCTCATCGTACCCCTTTTCCGGGGCGAGCTTTTTCTCGCCCACCTGGCCCAGCTTTCTCTGCCAGACCGTCTTTTCGCCCAGCAGCTTGGAGACCTGTTCGCAGCTGAATGGGTCCTGTATACTGAATACCTGCAGTACATCGCTGTTCGCGAGGAAGCTGTTCCACTCGTCTCCATATTTGGATTTGACCTGTGATAGGTCCTGCAGGATGAGCCACAGCGTGATCCCGAACCCGGCCCCCAGTGAGACCGCGCTCAGCAGCTCCGGCATCTTACCCAAATTCGCAAACTCGTCCAGCATGAAGAGCAACCGGTGTTTAGGTTTGACTTCCCGCTTATGGGTGTCGGTGGTGATCATGCGGTAGATACTGGTGATCGTCGTCCGGAGCCAGGGGGCATATGCCTCCAAACGCTCTGCCGGTACGATCAGGTAGACGGAGGCGCTGTCCGATAGCAAGTCCTCTTTTGTGAACGAGGTCTCGGAAAGGGTCCCTGTGAGGCGAGGGCTGCTGAAGATGTGGGTGTTCGACTGGAGAGTACTCAGCACTCCGGAGAGTTCTTTGATGTCTTTCTGGAGCAGGCGATTCGCGCCTAACTGGACGGCCGGACAATCTCTGCAGTTCTGCATGGAATGCAGCAATTTTTTGATCTCCCCCGCATCTCCGCTCACCATTCGGCGTACCGTAGCCAGATTGTGCTTGGCCGGGTCGGGCACGGACTTGGCGAAGAGGATGAGGCTTTCCAACGCACTCCGGGCCTCGTTCACCCAGTGGGGGTCACCGGACTTGGCGTCCGGGATCATATTGTGGGCCATGCTCCGGGCAATCTCAACATGGTCCGGGGAATCCAGGTTGATCAGATCCATGGGGTTGTAGCCTGAACCCTTGCCATCGGTCAAATCGAAAGGGTCCAGCGCAATGGTCTTCTGACCCATGCGTTCGCGGTGGGCATGGGTCACGTACCAGTTCTCGGCTTTGGGGTCGGTACAGATGAAGCTCCCGGGGTGGAAGAGCAGGTTCGGGATGATTGTGCCAACACCTTTGCCGCCACGCGTTGCCGCGACGGTCATGAGGTGCCCATCACGGTTGTACCGGAGCAGGTTGCCTTTCTGGTCGCGGCCAAGAACAAACCCGCTGCGGCTTGTCCTGAGCGCCTTCGCTTTTCCCCAGTCGGCGGACCCTTTGACCCCACTTTTTCGGTACCGGATGCTGAACACGAGAAAGAAGCCATACGTAAGGGAAAGCAGGCCGGATCCTATCGCGATGGGTAGGTCGAATGGGGAGGACTGAGACGCGAGGGCGCGCCACAACAGGACGGGGGAGTACACCGGTGTGAACATGACGAAGAGTCCCAGCGCCAGCAGCATGGCACCGGTCAGTTGACTGCTCGCACGCAGCATCACAGCACCTCCCAGGACAGCGATGCCCAAGCCGTACATCAGAAGGCCCTGTGGCTCCACCCAAGGGCGGACGGAGAGGGGTGGGCCGACCAGCTGGATTCTGATATTCATGGCGATCAGGTGCGCCAGTGGTACGGACAGGATCAGTGCGGTAATCCAGAATACCCGCTTATTCTGGCGGGGCGCGCGGTGCCCGTAGATCTTGGACATGTCAAAATTGAATGTCCTGTGTGACCCAGATCTGAAAGGGGTGACCCTGTGGCACCGTGATGGTGGGGGGCCTCCGGAACTGTTGCATGGTTCTGGATCCGCCGGAGCCAAGCTGCTGTGCCAGTGCTCCTCCATAGAGACCGCCATGTTCTCCCAACTGGGCGGTGCCCACCGTGGATACGGCACCCAGGACAGCCATCAGCGCTCCTCGCCCAAAGGAGGCGAGGGTGTGACGGTCCACGCTTCCGACCAGACCGCCACCGCCGCCATCCATGGAGGGCATCTCCCCGATATTCATCGTGCTTCCATCAGGGAAGATGAGCCGGTGCCAGGAGACGGATACCGCCCCCGACTCAAGCTCTCCCATTGCACCTAGTACGCGGGTGCCGACCGGGATCAGAGTCTGGGTCAGGGTTCGGGAGTCCGTGACATCCTGCGTCACCCTTGCTCTGACCTGGCCGGGACGATCAGAGTTGATCGGGGCTTCCAGGACAGCGGGGATCATGGATCCCTCTAGCAGGACGCGGGTGCCGGGGGTGGTGCGCTGTGGGGCGTTTGCGTCCGTCTCCGTGACTTCGTCAGGATCCCGATCTCTTTTCAGAAGGAGGCCACCACTCCCAACGGCTTTCTGGAAGGATGTGATTCGCGGGTCTTCCTCCTCGCCAGTGCTGGGACGTGATCCCCGCCCATACCACTCTGGCACTTCCGCCGGAGGGGGAGGTGCAGCAATCGGCGTGGGGGTGTCAAGTTCAAACACGCCCCCATACTCCACGTCTGGGTACAACTCAGGGGGTGAGCCGGAATTAGCTTTGTCGGATCCATTCTGGTTCGCAAGGAAGAGTACTGCCACCATCACGCCTACTCCCACGGCCAGGAGGACGATCGTTTTTCGGTCAATCCCTCTCGGTGGGGCGGGATCGCTGACCTCGTTGGGGTCATAGTCTGAGTGGCGTCGGAAAGGAATTTTCATTGGGTTCTTGTGATGATGAGTGAGCGTTGAGTCTGTCTTGTCCTTCGGAGGAAGGGCTTGCGGGCAGGACCGGGAACAATCAGTCGGGCTTCATCGAATGTGCGCTCGATGATCAGGAATCCGTCTCGGACAAGGTAATTTCCTGGGTGGGAATCTCGCTGCGTCCCGATCAGAAGAACTCCGTTCGGCTTCGCCTCCGGGGGGATCCGCAGGAATACGCGCCTGCCATCATCAAAGACCGCAAGGGGTTTCCAGGGAAAACCATTCTCTGTGCGCCAGTGGTACGCGTAATTCAGGTCTTCCAAGTTGGTACCGATCCTCTGAGTGAGCGACTCCTCTTCGCTTTGGCCTGAACTCAATGTGCGAATCTGCTCCGGGTAGTAGAACCGCACATGCCGGGTGTACGGCTCCAATGGATTCAGTGTGCCGTTCCTTCCCTGCTTTGGGGGGGAGTCCAGGGTCATGTGGTACATCCTGCGGTCCGTCGAAATGACGAGGTTGGTCGTCAGATTGTAATCGGTAGGGACAACGGTCAAGTAGATGCTTCGACCCTGCGGGCCCGTGGTGCCGTGGTCAATGTTCCAGCGAACCTGATCACCCACGCCCATTGAATACACCTCCTCACCTACCTCGAGCTCAATGATGCATATCCTCAATACGGTGCAAGTCAGGACAGGCTGATAGATCCCGAACGGGTAGATTAGTGCGTTGGAGGTGCGGAGTACTTCCGGGCGGCCGCCGTCTGCATAGACGCGCAGCTGTTCGTCAATCGCCTGCTGGAGGGGGGTCTCTGCGTCCACGATTCGCTCTGGGACCGGGGACTGTCCGATAGCGGAGCGCACCAGGAGCGCGAATACAAAGAAACAGATGCGAATTTTCATTCTTCGTTGGTTGTTAAGGTGGAAATGGAATAGTTCACGATGAATATCCCGAGCGGGTTGTGGAGCGCCTGTGCGGGGGTGGGCTGGATGCCGTCTCGGATTTGAAAAAAACCCTCATACAATAGATCCGCCTCGCCTACACCGGACTCTGACCAGGTCACCCGATACATGTTGGCGCGGTCGGGGAACGGGAGCAGGGATTTCAGCTCCGTTACATATCGTGTCCGTCCTCTTTGCAGCATCTCGTTCAGCGCGTCCGCGCTGGAGGCGCGATCCTCCGCGAAAATCTCCGCGGCAGTGTCGGACATGTGAGCCAGTGCCGTCTCGTGGCGGGCACTCAGAATGCGATGGTCGGAGGGGATCTCGCGCATATGTTTGATCGTGCGATACAGCGTCGCCCTGCGGGCGCGTTCAGGGACCTCCTGGACCGCAATATCTCCGACAGCGCGGATCTCTCCAAACCTGTCCACCTCCACGACGTAGGGGCTGTCCTTGTCCGTTACGGCCAGCGTCGCAATCCCTATGGCCAGGACCATGCTGGCTCCCATCGATGCCAGGGCCGCTGTCATCCACTGGCGACAGCGCAGTGCGAGGTCGCCATACATGCGATCCATTTCAGCACGGTCACCCTCCCATGCATGGGGCTCGGACTTGGTGGGTTTCTTTTTTTTCAACATCATTAGAGTCGTTTCAGCATTCCGGCGACATCAATTGACAGGTTGGCTGTGAGTTGCTGGGCCAGCTTATCGGGGAGCTGGAGCAGGGAGTGAACCAGGATCATGGCCGCTGCAAAGGTGAACTGAAACGGAAGGGTTCCCTTGGCCACGTCCCCCCAGTTCTCCCAGCCCGGGAACTCCCCGGTAGAGTTCCGCATGACCGTCATGAGCCCATCAGCCAGCTCCACCGCGAACAGCACGACAAACAGGAGAAAGAAGATGCGCAGAAGAAGGGACACGATGTAGCGGATATAGCCTGATGCGATGGGGGCGGTGCCCCGGAATGCAAAAAGGGCGAGTGAGATTGCCCCGGCACCGACGGCAAAGTAGGTCTCGATCAACACCTTCAGGTACTCCACGGCCATCCGAATAAAGACTCCGATCGTGAGGAGGCTGACGATGATGGGGACGACCACGACAAGCACTCCAAACGTACTAAGGTTGAGGAGACTGAACGCGGAGAAGGACGAACTTGCAACGCTGAAGAACTCTCCAGCCAGATTGAATCCTTTCATCAGGATGTGCACCGGGGTGGTGCTGACATCCTGCGTCCCCGCAACATAAATAGCCATGTCTCGGGCGACGGCCTCCGGGAGTTGGACGAAGGGGACGGTGCTGATGAATGGAGACCCTACCTGGTCGACGCCGAGCAAGACAACCAGGATCACACCCAGGATTATCATTTTCGTTGCCACTTGCTGTAGGAGCTCGTCCCACTTTCCACGCCGCTGCAGTGCGATGTACCCTGTCACTATCAGCTCCAGTACAAAGAGCGAGGTGAACAGGTAGCGGGCATAGCGCAAGGCGTTCCCAAGCCAATACTCAGTGAGAACCACGGCATGGCCCTGGATGCACCATAAGACGTCCGAAAATTCGTTGCAGTTGTCAAATAAGGCGGGAGGCATTGGGTTACTGTCCTTTGCGGAAGGTGGGGCGCAGGCGGACCTGCTTGTTTCCCGACTCGGTCCTCAGTCCCTCCTCCACATCTCTGATATGGCGGTCTGTTTCCTCTTTTGACAGGGACCCCGCGGCAATCAGGCTCTGATTCAAGTAGATCGCTTCGTTTCGCTGGCGGGTGAGCTCGGCATGTGAACTCATCTCCATCAGGTTCCGCAGGTCGGCCTGGGAGATCTCAAGCATCTGCGCCTCATTCTCCTGTTTCGCCTGGAGAAGGTCGACTTCAATCTGAATCTGCTTTCGCTCTTCAGGCGTGGAGGCTGTGCGTGCCTTCCGGGCGAGTTCCGTAATCTCGTTCGCGGTGCTGGTCAGCCTTGATCGCGCATCGCGGATCTCGTTCATGCTCTCATTGATTGAGGCGAAGAGCATCCTTTCATGCTCCTCCGGGTCATAGCTATCCAGCCTGTCTGGGTCGTTGTAGTTAAAGTATCCGATGAAATCCGTCTCGGATCGCGTTTTGGAGCTGATCACGTCGGGATTCACACGAGATGTATTTTCAAACTGTTGAATCTCTGAGAGATGTTGATCCAGATACTTGTCCACATCAAAGCTCAGCCTTGTCTCCAGGCTCTTCCTGAAGTCACTCAGGTGATCGTCGGCAGCTTTACGGATGGTCTCCTGAAGGTCAATCTGTTCATTGAGCAGATCAATCTGCTGCACTAGTTTCGTAACCTGTGTGATTGCCTGGGCAAGATTCGCAGGATCTATGACGGTCCACTGTGCGGACGCGGCCGGGGGCATCAGACCTGCAACTATCACAGCAAGTGAGGATGCGGATAGCGTGAGTAGAGATTTCATGGATGCTGGAGTCGAGTGACGGGTTATATGGGTTGTACAGGGGGAGCTAAATGGAACAGATTGTTCGTGTTCTTGAGCTGTCCATTCAGCTCGGAGTGCTCGGGTTTGGGGTCCGACATCCTGGGCGGGAACAGAACCTGCTTTGCCTTGGCGCCCAGCTTTAGGTCAAACAGGCAACTGCCGTGCGGAGATTTGCAGTAATAGTCCCGCTTCGGTTTCGCGGTGGCGATCATCTCAATCTCACGCGGATTCAGATCCAAATGCCGGTAGACCTCGGCATGCTCCTGCACCCGTGCTTCGGGGTTCGGGAGGAGAAGCCGGGTTGGGCACGAGTCGGTGATGATCCCGGAATTCGAAAGCGATCGGATCTGGATCGGGTTATGGGCAACGATAATAACAGCGGCGTTTTGTTTTCTGAGGGTAAGGAGCCACTGTTGCAGCCTGTCCCGGAAGTCGGTTCGCATTAGGGCGGCCCATGCCTCCTCAATCACGATCAAGGTTGGGTGACCATCCAGGGCGCGTTCCACTTTTCGGAACAGGGCCAGAAGTAGTGGACCGATGACCTCCTCGCCCATGCTCAGTACGTCGCGGAGCTCATAGGTCTTCATCCTCGCATCCGACTCCACTCCGGTCTCCACTCCGTCAAAAATGCTGGCGAAGGTTCCTTCACCGCTGTACGGTTCGAAGACCTCCCGAATAGACGGTGGCAGGTAGGTGTGAAGCGCGGTGAGAGTTCGGTGTTCCGGAAGTTCGGCGGCAACCAGCTGGATTGCGTTGCCGATCTCCACCCGATCTTCGGGGGACATCTTGACCTGGGACATGGAGCAGATGCCGGTGACCCAGGCCTGTGCCCAGAGGAGGTCGGTGTCCGTGTCCAGATGGTGCAAGGGCTGTAAGGGCGGGGACTCATCATGTCCCAGATCCACATGTTCCCCGTCTGCACGGCGGGTGAGTTGGGCGTGACTCCGTCCCACGTCAAAACACACGACCCGGCTGTGCTCATAGCGAAGCCAACTGAACATCAGGCTACCGACCAGGACCGACTTCCCGGCTCCGGTTGCCCCCACCACGAGGGTGTGTCCAACATCTCCATGGTGGAGGTTGAGGCTGAATGGGTTCGCCCCTCGTCCACTCACCTGCATCAATGGAGGGGAGTTTTTAGGAAAAAGGGCGCTGGGGTTGGCAGGGTTTCCTGTCCAGGACTGCGTGGTCGGGAATAGATGGCTCACGACCTTGCTGGTCACCAGGAACCGCCGGTGGTTCACCGCGCCAAAGGCCGGGAGGGATCCCATGAATGCAGCGGGCGCGTTGACGGATTCGATCATGGCAATGAAGCCAGCTTCCCGGGCACGCTGTACAATGGCCATGGCCCGTGCACGTCCACGCTTTTCGTCCATGTCCCGTACAACAATGGTGTTGCTCATATGCCCGAAGCGGGATTCCCCGCTGGAGAGTTCCGCGTGGGCCTCCGCGGTTTCCTTCTGCATGGCAATGGCGTGCACATCCTCGACTGCCGGCCCATCTTCGTTCCCGCCTGGAAGGAACTGACGGAGCCCCTGTCGCTGCGAGAACCAGGATTTTTGGATGAACTTCAGTTTCGCCTCGGACTGCGCCCGTGAGAGGGGGAGGAAGCGGAGATGCCACCTGACGTCGTCCTGGATCGTGTTGAAGAAGTCTCCCGCCGCGGCCTGGACAGATGGGCCAAAGCCCGTGATCGTCACAAGATGGAGATGTTGGTCACGGAATCTCGGGACGAAGCCGCTGTACCAATCCCCGCTAGCCAGCGCGTAATTCAGGTAGCCTCCGTCGGGGATGACGGGTTCGGGGTCCCCGGACAGGCACTGGTGGCATTCGGTAACCAGCCGGGTGGAGTCCATACGACTGATTGAGAATCCAGGGGCGAGGTGCCCCATCAACTCGTCCAGGGTTTGCTGAAACCCTGCAATGAGGGCGGGGTAGTTCACAGAGAGACTTGTGCCCTTGACAAAGAATCCCTCCATTTTGCTCACGGACTCTTTCGGGGGTGTGAAGCTCACCAGGAGGGTCGCAGTACTGGCGTAGTACTGACCTGGCATCTTGAAGTGAAATTCCCGTTCCCGGTCCACTTCCAGCAAGGTGGGGGTGGGGAAATGACGGGCGCCGCGGGGAAGGTAGACCTGGTGGGCGTTGCGGTGGACATTCATTTCAAGACTGTAGCCAAGCGGGAGTTGCCCAATCATTTCCCGCACCAGATCCGCTGCCAGATTGACTGCGGTGTACGGGGCGGTTGACAGGTCTTCGCCGCGGATCACGAACCCACCCAATAGCGTGGCATCCTTACAGAGAATGACGCCATCCTCAACCAGCAGCGCCCAGGGGAGCCGGTCTGCGAGCCCCACTTCCTTCGGTTGTCTGGAGACCAGATACTGCCGCACCAGGAGTGCGGTAGCAGTTCCCAGGGCTACACCAGAAAGAAAGATGAAGGGCCACATCAGGCATACGGAGATTTGGGGACGGTGTCGGGACGCAGATTCATCCGACTGTGATGGGGCATGAACGGCGGCCAGTTGAAATAGCCTGGGAGGATGTCCATCATGAACGGTTCCCGCTCGAACATTCGGCGGAGAAAGGGGAGTGCCGTCATGGCGATTGCGAGCATGACTCCGATCACGATCAGGTTGTATCCAGACGCAACACAGGCCAGAAACATCCCCCCGAGCCCCAGAATCGTTGCCGTTTGGGGGAGTCCCATCAGCATGGGAGGCTGAGTGAGAGACTTGTACACAGAGGCCTGATTTAGCTGTGTCATCACATGATCGCGCCAGACTGGTTTGGGCCGACCAGTTTGATGATTGGTCCAGCGAACATGATCAGTGCGCCTGCGATCGCAATGCGCCCCAGCGTTTGTCCACCGCTATTCTGGCGGTTGGCGAACCACATCACCCCGCAGACGACCACCGCAATGATCAAGATACTCGTGGCCATTGGGCCAGTCAAAAAACCGGTCACGCCCCCAAGGAAACTTTGTACCTCCCCGACGCCTACCGCGGCCATGGCCATGCGGGGGTGGAGGATCAGCAGTGCGCACGTCCAGGCGAGCAATACAGTCATCTGGCGGACAGGCTGAGGTTGTTTTGAATCGTTGTTCATGGGAGTAAGGGATGTTGATTTCTGTCGTAACAGGTCAGTCCAATAGTTTGTTCCAATACAATTAACAATAATAATACATAATTTGTTGTTGGAGATGGCTAATGTAAATTCTGCCCAATATGCCGGAAATGGGGATCTATATACATGATGTTGGGGTGATTATCTTTGAATTGGATATATAATAATAAATTTTATATTATTATTTCATATCTCAAGAACACGAAATATCATGAATAAATACGCCCCCGCCCTATTTGACTTCCTTGTTGATGATGTGGGGAGATCTTCATCAACCCCTCTCAGCCGAAAGCGGGGGCGCCCCAAACTGCCCCCCTTGCCCAGGGGCACGGGGAAGCTACCTACGGATGTGCAGCGTCTGGCAGACACACTGCTGAGCCCGGAGGCACGGCGCGATGCATTGAGGCGGTGGGTGGTCAAGAGTACCCGGGAGCCGAACCGGAGAGACTACACCCGGGTAGTTCTTCAGATGCTTGCAGACCATGCAGACCTAGATCCCGAATCTCCTACCTATCTCCAATGCCAGTCATTGAAGCAGCAAGAGATCGCAGACCGGGTCGGGATATCAAGGGGGGCTGTAGTGCGGGTGATCCGTAGACTTGAAGATGTAACCATTATTTCGTCGTGCCGTGTCAGTCGTACGGTTATCCGGTACACGCTTTTTGCCGCTCCACTTCGCGCCATTACGTAACGATAAATGCAACGACACTTCCCTATGTGCTTTTGTTGTCGATGCTTGGGGTGCTCGATCCGCGCCGCGAATGAGGGGCGGATCGAGTTCTGTAACGATAAATTCCCGAATCCGCTTTATGTGGATTCGGTCCATTTCGCGGGAGTTGGGGGACGGCCGGATACGATAGTGTCCGAACGGTGTGGGATTGGCCCGGGTGGGCGGAGAGGGATTTTCGGCGGTAGGGGGGTGCCGCGAATTGCCCCGCAAGCAATGTCTTTTGTACCCAAAAGACGGGGCAAATTTCTCCGAAATTTGTGCGCTGAGGGTCGCGCGAGAGGGGGGAGTGGGGGCAGACCAAGCAATAAAATGGAACCTGGAACAGCGGCTCAGGCGCGGATCTGGCGATCACATCCTGGCCCTCGGATTTACATGAGCGACCACGAATACGAGTCCACCAAGAATCGGGCGGCCTACGCGGAACTCTCCATCAACCGATACATTCGCCGCGCCTCGTTGACGTGCGACATCGGCGCGGACCTGGTCCATGGTCTTGCGCAACGGGTAGACCGGGTGGGACACAAGCTGAACGAGATAATGCATTTTATTAACCGGGGCGGCGAAGTCCGTCCTGAAAGGTTGCGCTGGATTCTATCAGAACTTGAGCGCACCCTGGACAGCATCCCCCAGACGGAATGGATCCGCCTGTATCAGACGCAGAAGGGGCCAGGGAGCCGGAGGCATCGGGGATGGGTCCGCGGGTCTACAGAAGATTTGGCGAGGATTAAGGAGCGGGCAGAACTGGTGGGATTGCCACAGTCCACCTTTGTGCGAGCTGCCGCACTGCAGGGCCCGCTAGGGAGGAAGGCCTGGAACGGGGTGATGCATGGACTGCAGAAGTGGTTGAGTAATCTGAATCAGATGGGTGAGTGTCGCTTTGCTACCGTTGAGATTGTAGGGAAGACTATGCGAATCGGGAGGAGGGTAATCCAACTCAACCACGAATTTTCGTCTGGAAGAAAATATACGAAGACATGATGCTAATGGTTGATTACTGATGGTTGCTGAAACAAGAAAAGCCTCGGCGGCAAAGATCGGGCAGAGGATTGCATATGTGATGGATAAGAAGAAAGGGGAGACGTTGTTTCTCCTAAACATTCCCTTTGCGGAATCGGTGGATGACATCATCTCGCAGGTAGAGCTGACCGCTTCGCAGAGCGAGCGATGTAAGAAGCCTCTCTATCACCTCATCATTAGTTGGGATCCGAATGACATGAGCGATGAGCAGAAAAAAGCCATCGAAGAGATGGAGGGGGACGTCAAAAAGCTGGATCATGAAGCCGTCACCAATGAAGAGATGATCGTGGTGGCAAAACGAATGCTCAAAAACCTGGGGCTTGAAGAACATCAGGCTGTTGTGGCAAGGCATCGAGACCGACCTCATCCGCACATGCACATTTTGGTGAATCGGATTCATCCTATAAAATGTACAGCGTGGAGGGGCTCCAAGGATTGGGGGATCATTGAGCGCACGCTGCGATCTCTGGAGCGTGAATTTGGTTGGCGTGAAGTCCCTGGTCGACACGCAGTTCTTCCAGGACACGAAATCCCACCTCGAAGGGCAACCACTAAGGCTGGGGTGTACTCAAATAAAAAGAAGGGCTTGCCTCCACCCGAAGAAGGGCAGCCTGCCCCGGACAAGTTTATTATGTCGTTGACCGAAGATGGGCGGTCACTGAGCATGCCGGCATACCTCCCTCAGGATGCACGGCAGCTCGGGGGATGCTGGAAGGGCGCGGTGGGCGGGGATGCTCATTGCCAGTGGCAAATGGGAGAGGTCTATCGTCTGGGAGCTGGAGTAAAACCGGATCTCGGGATTGCAATGGGTTGGTATGAGTTGGCACGCGCACAGGGACACACCAAGGCGACGGATGTCTATGACAAGCTGGCGCAAAGAGGGGTCGTGGCGCGTGAGCTCCCAAAGAAACCAGCCTGGGGAAAGGGGGTGGATTCTGACTGGCGGGGCCGGGTTGGGCGGGATCGGCGGGGCGTTGTTGAGGGTCTAGAAGATCGTGGGTTGGAGCATCGGTTGCAGCGCTGATCTATTCTATCATATATATATTATTATATTGTTATTTTTTGTATTATGTTCATTTTTCCCCGAAATACCTCCTCTGAAGCCCACCGAAGGGGGCTTTTTGGTGAAATCACGCAAATTCTCACCTTTGCATTGGCAGTCTATAGGGGATTTAAGACTCCCGTCTGGGCGTTTTTGGGAACCTAGATTCCTACCCAAGACACCCTGAAACAGGAACATTCTTGATATTTCGGTTGTATATTGATAATTGTTAGTATATTCATATATATATTTTACCTTCCATGCACACGTTATTCCTCCGCCTGCAGGATGCAACACAACTTGTCCAGGACTCTGCGGCAGTCCTTACTGACAATTCGCCCTCATCTGCGCAAAACATCCTGGATGTGATTGGGTTGGCCGGTGGTTTTCAGTGGCCGATCCTTGGCGTCTTCATCCTGGGGCTGGCGCTCCTGGCTCAGATTATCGTCGGGATTTACCGCGATCATGTCTCCGCTACAACGCTGCGGAGCCTGGATATTGAACATGTGACGACCGCGGACCTTCGCAGTGCATCCACCCTTGAGGGGCAGAGCACATACCATTTACTCCTGCGGGGATTGCTGCGCCGCTTCCAGCTGGACACGGAACACTCGTCTCTCGTGCGTGCAGTCAGTGGGATCCTCAAGGCGAAAGAAGAATCCCTGGGTATTACGAAACGGATAGTTGCCTACTGCTCCAGTGCTGCAGGAGGGTTGGGGCTCGCCGGCACCCTCGTTGGAATCTACGTTAGCTTTGCGTCGGCGGGAACCGATCCAGGCACTGTATTTATCGGGATCAGTCTGGCCGTCGTATCCACGCTCTTGGGGATTGCAGCCAGCCTGATGTTGGAAGCTGCGGACACGCTCGTTATGAGGTTCACCGCCAGGCATCTGGCGGAGTCGCGGGCGTGGGGGGAGAGCGTGGCAGAGCGCCTCGTCTCCCTACACCTGGCCGCGGAACGCGCCCGCGGTAGACGCAATCGAAATGGGGGAGTCTGAGGATAAGATGCAATCAAACTTCCTCGTACGATTGGTAGACTTGACCCTCTTGCTTCTGTTGAGCCTGCTCGCGATCGTCAAAATCTCGGATCAGGATGTGGTCATCCCGGTGAGTCATGACCTGGAAGATCAGGGTGGGGTTCCGTTTCCCGTCAAGGCATCAGTTGATTTCTCCGGAGCGATCTGGGTGGAGGGGGTGGGAGAATCCACCGCCGAAGAACTGGCCGGGATCAGCTCGGAGTCGGGCCGCCCGGTTGAGCTCCGGATTGATGCAGAGGCAGACGCACTCAGACTTCTCGAAATTCACCAGGTCCTTGAGTCCTTCAATCAACCCGCGGTGTTTCTGGTTGAGTATTTGAACAGCCCCTAATCCCCACTCCTCTAAAACAACAGCCTTCAAAGCCATGCAGAAATCAACAATCATGGTCCGGTTCCTTGACCTTACGCTCATTCTCCTGATGGCCTTTTTGTTCAAGGCAGACCTGGTCGTTGAGCATGAAGTGGCCCTACCCCACGGGAGCCAGACCGGGGTGGATGCTGGTACATCTCCCCTGACTCTAACCATTACGGAGTCCGCTTGGCAGCTTACTTCGGGAAGTCGGCGCGTGTGCGGCGGTCGGGGAATCACCGGATTGGATGCCTGCCTACAGGAGCATGGATCTGCGCGGCAGATCCTGATTACCCCCAATTCGGGGGTGCACGTGCAGCGCTTGGTCAACGTTCTGGACGCGTGCGCAAGAACTTCAACCGTCTGTGCTCCAGTTGCTTCATGAACCTCAATATCCCGTTCCATCCGGCTGTAAACACCATGCTCCGGCAGATTAGAGACTGGAGCCACAAACCTGACACACGCGACCGTCTGAGTGGGTGGGGGATCGCCCTTCTGGTGCTGCTGCTATTGTACGGCATCGCAGCTATCTCAGATGTCTCAACAGGTGCGTACGCGACCCGGGTGCTTGCCTTCACCTCGGTGGTGAATCCCGCCCCTGCGACGACAGTTCCCGCCAGCTCTGATACCAGATCAACCCCCGAGCGACCCCGCGAGCGAGCGGCATCCCTCCCCGCACGGGAAGCGATCACGCTAGAGCAGACCCTGAGTCGGGGGGGAGCGGGGGAGCGCCAAGTCGTTCAGCGGCAGGAGATCTTGAGCGGCGCTCAAAGAGCCACACTCCAGCGCCCCACTCTTTCAGTGGATCCTGCCCGCCCTGCACCGCGAGTACTCACGAACGCAACAAACCTGTCCCAGCGCAGAGTGACGATCCCTGGACGGCCAACGTTGCCGTCTGTAGAGGCGCCACGTCTCCGGAAAGAGGTCGAGTCGGGGCTTTCGCTTCCGCTGCAGGACCGCTCTGCACCAGAGGAGCGGCAGAAGATTGATGTACCTGATGTCCGCGTGTTTGATGAGACTACGCTGACAGCTGACGATGAAAGGACTGCACAAATTGCGGAGTGGGTTCAACGAAATCCCAAGACGCTCCCTGATGTGGTCATGAGGCACATGGACTACATGGAGGGTGATTTCACCACCTATGTAAGCGTCTTTATTGAGGGGCGCGAAATGGGGATCTACCTCCTGGTTCGCGGTGGCTACGAACAGCTGCAGGTGGTTCTAGTGGATGGCGACCGATCGTTTCTCTTTTTCGACAGAGGGATTACGCGGCAAGCTTCCCGGTTCCGTGTTGGATCCGTTTCCCGCTCCCCGGAGGGGATCAGCCGGATCGTGAGCCAAGAACGTGAAATTACCAGCGCGGAAGCGCAAGACTTCTATCGCATCTTTCTTGAGTGGTGGGAGTCCACCGAGTCACACTAGCCTCCTAACCCGATCAATGAATCTGAACCGCTCACCCCTAATCCTGACTATGCTGTTTGCCAGCGTGGGGGCACTCCTCCTGTATGGTGGATGTGCACCAAAGGATGTTCTGATCATTGATGTTGCACCTGCCCCGGATCTTCCCCCTGCCCTTCCTGGTGTGGACAGCGTGTTCGCAGCAATGGCGAATGCCTACGCGCAGCGCAGCCACATGGTGGATGACCGTGCACTCGAAGACGGGCGCCGGGCAGTTGCCGGAGGACGCAGACTGTTTGAAATTGCCGACAGCCTGACTTCCGGGCTGAAGTCTAGCCCAGACAGTGTCTTGGTCAGCGATGACCAGGTCGCGGAATCAATTCGGCGCTATAACGAGGGGGCTAGAGTCCTGCAGAATGACGAGTTGGGAATGGCTGAACTGCAGTCTGCTGCAGAACAGTTTCAGCTAGCACTTGACGCAAACCCGTATGACACAGAAGCACTCTATTGGTTGTCGCGCGTCTATGAGCTACAGGCGGATCGGATGGCAGAAGCGGGAGCAGTCGAGGATCAGGTTGAGGTACTTAAGCGTCTCACGGAACTCTACCCACTCCGCCATGATTACGCCGGACTACTGGCAGCAGCCTATGAAAAGCTAGGCACTGCAAAGGGGTGGTCAGAGGCGGGGGCTTGGTGGCACCGCTCTGCTCTGCTCGTGCAGGATGAACCTGCTCTTTCCCTGGATGCGGACGCGGTACTTGACACAGCGACCACATTCATCGCCCTCGCGAACGCTAGCAGGGCCTTCATTGAATCTGATCAGGGGGATCTCGCACTGGCTGCCATTGAAGAGGCCGTCCCCTTTGCGGTTGGTGAGGAAGCACGCATCTACCTGCGGAGTGAGCGTGAATGGCTCACATGGGACACAGAGCTTCAGTCGCGGAAGGATTTTGACGATATACTGGGAGTGTCCCAGACAGACCCGAATAAAGCTGCATCCGGGCTGCAGGAGCTGCTCCCTCGCGTCTCGCTCCCCTTGGCCCGGATTGAGGTGCAATACCAGTTGGGGCTTGCCCTGTACAACGGCGGGGACTTTTCCGCCGGCGTGACCGAGCTCCAGAGCGTATGGCAGAATGTGGCCACGATTGATATCCCGCTCCGGGAGCGGATCCAGGAAGATTATGGGTTGATGACCTACTCCATCGCGCTGGAACAGCGGGAGGCCGGTCAACTGCGCAACGCGCTGGCCTATCTCCTGCAGAGTGAGTCAACAGGATTCTCTGGGGCGGCCGTCTCTTCACTGACTCGGTCACTTCTGCTCCGCAATGACCCGGAGGCCTCCCTGGACGCGGCCGAATTGGCAGAGAGAGGATGGGAAAAGCTTGATGAGCAGGATCAGCGTACGCTCCTGCAACACATGGTGGATCTGCACCGCCGGTTGGAAAATCGAGAGGAGGCCCTGGAATACGCACGGCGATATCGGGAGATGGCCAAATAGGATGAAGAGACACTGCACAGCTTTCCGTCGACGGTGTATGGCACGGTGGATGGACTTCCGAATCAACCTGCGTTCTAGGCGCTGGTTGCTGCGGCGCAAGGCTTTCCTTCTGTACGTCCGTTTCAGTAATAGCGTGGAGCGGCCGCTATTCCGATTATGGCGGATGCGGCGTCATCACGCGTGGCATTTCGGTTTATGGTTATGGCACGCCAGGCTACCGTTTCCAAAGCTGAGGCGCTGGATAGCGGAGCAATGGTTTGACTGCGACGGAATACCGTTTTAAGAGAAACACGTCATGGAGCCATGTCAAATAAGCATAATCTAAAAGCCTTAACGATTGAGCGCGTCTTTTCTGGTGAGGGTCAGCACCCGCTTGATTCGGTCGAATGGGAGAAGCGGGATGCTACGATCACAAATCCACAGGGCGAGTCCGTATTCGAGCAGAAAGACGTAGAGTTCCCGAAAAACTGGAGTGACCTGGCGACGAATGTAGTTGCTTCAAAGTACTTCTATGGAGATCTGGCCAATATCAATGTGGAGGTGGAGGACGGAGGACGCGAATATTCCTTGCGCCAGCTGATCCATCGCGTAACTCGTACGATCGCAGACTGGGGGCACAAACAGGGCTATTTCGCCAGTCAGGAGGATGCTGATAAGTTTTATGATGAGTTGACCTGGCTGTGTGTGAATCAATATGGTGCCTTCAATTCCCCTGTGTGGTTTAACGTTGGGTTGCATGAGCGATACGGAGTGAGCGACTCGGGGGGGCGAACAATCTGGGGGTGGGACGGGGAAAGTGAGGAGATCGTGGACGTAGACCCCTATGAGTATCCGCAGGGATCCGCCTGTTTCATTATTTCGGTTGACGATTCAATTGATGACATCTGGGAGCTGATGAGTGAGAGCGCCCGTCTCTTCAAGTTCGGATCCGGCGTTGGGGCGGATTGGTCTACCCTGCGGTCCACGTTTGAGAAGTTGTCGGGGGGAGGTATCCCCAGTGGACCGGTCAGCTTTATGCGGGTGCAGGATTCAACTGGTGGTACAATTAAGAGCGGAGGAAAGACCAGGCGGGCGGCGATCATGCAGACGCTGAAGATCTGGCACCCTGATGTAGAGGAGTTTATCAACGCAAAACAGGAAGCGGAGAAAAAGGCCTGGGCACTGATTGAGCAAGGATACGACGGGTCATTTAATGGGCCAGCATACGGCTCCGTAGCTTTTCAGAATGTGAACCAGTCTGTGCGGCTGAGTGACGAGTTTATGAAAGCGGTGGAGTCGGGGTCTCCGTTTCCTCTCCGCACAGTTACAACGGGGGAAGTAGTCCGAGAGGTTGATGCCAACATGCTCCTTGATCAGATTGCCGCGGGGACCTACATCTGCGGCGATCCGGGAGTGCAGTATGAAGACATCATCCAGAAATGGCATACCTGCAGTGTAACGGGCCCTATTAACTCAAGCAATCCCTGCTCTGAGTACATGTTTCTGGATAACTCTGCGTGCAATCTGGCGAGCCTGAATCTGTGCAAGTTTCAAGAGGAGGATGGCTCGTTTGACGTGGAGCGATTCAGAACTGCGGTACGCATCTTCATTACCGCGATGGAGATTATTGTGGACAATGCTGGATATCCGAGTGAAAGCATTGCCAAAAACAGTCATCTTTTCCGTCCATTGGGGCTCGGCTTCGCCAACTTGGGGGCACTCCTGATGGACATGGGACTGCCCTATGACAGTGATCAAGGGCGTGCAGTGGCCGGTGCGATCATGGCGATAGAGCATGCAGAAGCGTATGCCAGGAGCGCTGAAATAGCTGCTAATCCCAGGATTGGGCCATTTGAAGGCTATGAGGAAAACCGTGAGTGCATGTTGAATGTGATGCGCATGCATCGGGATGCTGTCGGCGAAATTGACCAGAGTTGCCCAGACTATCTGCTTAGTGCCTCCAAAGAATCCCTGGATCGCATGGTATCCTTAGGTGAGTGTCATGGCTACCGGAATTCACAGGTGACAGTACTTGCCCCAACGGGTACCATTGCCTTTATGATGGATTGTGATACTACCGGTATAGAGCCGGATATCGCACTGGTGAAGTACAAGCTATTGGCAGGTAGAGGGGATGGGATGCTCAAAATTGTCAACCGCACCGTGCCGGGGGCGCTTACCCGCCTGGGGTATGATGAAGTGCAGATCGAGAAGATTCTTGCGTATATCAATGAGCATGATATGATTGAGGGAGCACCTGATCTGGATGAGGCCGACTTGCCGGTCTTTGATTGCGCCTTCAAACCCTTCAAGGGGAGTCGGAGCGTCAGCCCTATGGGGCATGTCCGTATGATGGCCGCCTGTCAGCCGTTTGTGTCCGGTGCCATATCGAAGACAGTGAATATGCCTGAGGGGGTAACCCCGGAGGAAATCGCCCATACGTATATGGAGGGATGGCGCTTAGGTCTAAAAGCATTGGCCATTTACCGTGAGAATTCCAAGAGGAGCCAACCTCTATCCACCTCAGAAGGTGGTAACACTCCCGTCGCGAGCAACAATGGTCACCGCCCTATGCGTAAGAGGCTACCTGATAATCGAATGGCCCTCACACACAAATTCAGCATTGGCGGACACGAAGGGTACTTGCACGTTGGTCTTTACCCCGACACTGGCCAGGTTGGGGAAATTTTTGTCCGAATGGCGAAGGAGGGGTCTACGCTCTCGGGGCTCATGGAGGCCTTTGCCACCTGCGTCTCGGTCTCATTGCAGTACGGAGTGCCGCTGGAAGACCTCTGCAGCAAGTTCAGCTTCATGCGCTTTGAGCCGAGCGGCTACACGACCAATCAGGACCTCCCGTCGGCCAACTCAATCCCGGATTATCTTTTCCGCTACCTTGCCAAGGAGTTTGTAGATGAAGGTGAGGGGCTGGCTCCGTTCTGGCACAACGTACATCGCGCGTGGCGTGGGGAGGTAGGACGTAGGGAAAGTCATATGTATGCGGCGGAGCTTGAGGAGGGGTATTCTTTCCACGGGAGCCTACCACCCGCAACAGCGGAGCAAGCCCCGCTGCCGAGAACACAACCAGTTCAAGGTGATGCGCCCATCTGCGTGGACTGCGGCGGGATCATGGTGCGGAGTGGGGCATGTTATGCCTGCACGCACTGCGGAAGTTCCAGTGGGTGCGGGTGAGGAAATGGGAAAACAGTGCGCGTTCCCCTGGTATGGGGGGAAACAGTTTCATCTGGGATTTCTCCTCCCATTAATCCCCCGGGACGCGATCCATTATGTGGAGCCCTTTGGAGGGGCCGCATCCGTTTTATTGAATCTTCCCCGGTATCAACTGGAAACCTTTAATGATCTTCTTGGGGGGGTAGTAACGTTTTTTCGTGTCCTGCGGGACAACCCGGATGAACTGATCGCGAAGCTGGAGCTGACACCGTGGTCACGCGAAGAGTTTGAACTCGCGGATCTGCAGGAAGAGGGACTCCTCGATGTGGAGCTGGCCCGCCGATTCCTAGTCCGGGCGAGACAGGCATACAACGGATCGTTGGCGCAGCGTGGAAGACGGGCGTGGAAGTATGACGCGAGAGGCAAGGTGTCAGGGGTGGCAAAACGATGGGTGGATATCCCCCGGCGCTTAGCGCGGATTTCCGAGCGACTCCAGGGGGTCCAGATCGAAAATCGACCAGCTCTGGATGTGATCCGGCGGCATGATGCCCGTCACACGGTTTTCTATGTTGACCCCCCGTATGTTCATTCCGCACGTGTGGGGGGCGGGAACCGGTATCAACACGAAATGAACGATGACGATCACCGGGATCTTGCAGACCTCCTTCGGTCTCTGCGGGGACGCGTCGTCCTTTCGGGATACCGGAATGATCTATATGACCAGTGGTACGCGGATTGGAGGAGGATTGAGGCCCCCGCCAAAAAAGTGCCTTCGCGAAATCGGTTCAAGGAGAACAAGGCCAATACGGAAATTGTCTGGTGCAATTTTGACCCCTATCATACTCCCGCAACCCCTTCACTTTTTGAAGATACTAGCCAAAGAACCAGTCCTGTTTAAGGACTAGGACTACCAGGTGTTCTGTTGTTTTTGGGGGATTAAGCAGGGGGATCTAAAAACCATACTTGTAACGCGCAATAGCGCCTTTGGCAGCGGTCTGGCCTTTCACGTAGTGGGCCACCATGTCCTTATTTTTCCATCGACCTGCCTGCTGAACCTGCGGAAGTGTGGCACCGCGTTCAACCAGGGACTGGGCGCTCCCGATGCGGGGAGAATGGCTGCTAAACCTCCCAGCGATTCCAGCCTCCTTAGCTAATCTTGTCACAATGAGTTGAACGGTGCGGGTGGTGAGACCTGCGTCTCGAACCTGTCCACCTCGAGAGAGCTGACGGAAAAGCACTCCATCACAAATCCCTGCCCCAATACAATACCTTCGCACACGTTGAAACGTGTCTGGCCCTAGAAATTGTAAGGTCCCCACTCCTTCCTGGTCCGTCTTAGACCGGCGGATTCTGAGCAACCCGGTTTCGTTCTCCGAGGAGATGACATCATTCACGCGCAATGCCACGACCTCGCTGACACGGAGCATAGCATCGCTCATAACCGAAAGCAGTGCTGTGTTGCGTTTGTGGATTAAGCCCTCTTTCATGTCTGCTACTTTCAGGATCACCTCGAGATCCTCCCATCTCAACCCATCCATCTGCCCCCGGCCGCGTCCGCGGCCTTCACGTCGGACTCCCATGAGTGTGCGCTTTGTCTTGGGGCCGACAGGAGAGGGGCTTCCCATGAGCTTATTGACAGAATTCACGGCAGAGACTACCATGCTACAGGTTGTGGGGGAAAGACCCTTATTGTGAAGGCTGGCGATGTAGCCTGATAGTGTCTCATCTGTCAATTCCCTCCCATTGAGCCAGACATACAGGTTTGTTAACTCGCGTGCGTAGATCACTCTCGTTTGTCCTGAATAGGACGCATTGATCAAGTCAACTGCTTCTTTCGTGACACGCGAAGGCCTAGCCAGAAGGATCTCCTTCATCTGTACTGAATGATTGATATTATATGAGCTAAATAGTTAGTCCCATTAAGTTTTTAACCGAATCGATCCCGCAACTTAATGTGTTACACTTTTGCATCTTTATCGTTTCTGTCTTGTTTCACGGTTAGTTGTCTTTGTCTTATTGGTAGTGCGGATATAACCAATGACAACATGCCTCGTTGACTGTGGAACGGGCTACGGCGGATTAACTAAAAGCGACAACCCTTCTTATTATAGAGGTGCGTGCACTCCGTGAATTTGTGGATGAACAGAAGCGTCATTCGGTAGATGAGCGATCCGATAATTAAGGTAGTCAATTAATTCAAGAGTTGGAGGGGGGGCGAGCGACGCACAGCATAAACTGATTGGCAGGGATGTCATTGCGACCCTAGACGAGAGCCTAGAAGGTTGAAAAGGTTAGGTGCCCGTGCTATCTTGCACATGTGGTTCTGGGGAGAAGGGGCGTATTCAGAATTGGGGCACCATCTAACAAGGGGGCTTTAGCGACGATTGAAATAATGACTCAAGATACCGACAAGCCAAAACCGAGGCGGCCGAGGAAGCGGGTCCTTAGCCGACGCGTGATGATATCTGTGAATGAAAGTCTCTATAGTGCACTAGAGCGTGTCGCGGATGACCACGGAGTTCCTCTCGCGGAAGTCGGGCGCCGGGCTATACGGTCAGGGCTCAAGGTGGCTGACCGTGACTTAAAAAGGCTTCACGGGAGGGTGGACACCTCTGGATGACGCTCATTCGCCCTGAATCTGCTGGGGTTTACCCAGATCCTGCAACACTTGACTTCAACAGGGATCAGAGAAGAATGTGGTTTGAAAAGGGAATTATATACAATAGTACCCAAGAAATGTGAAACCGATTGACGTTAAGTCTTGATCTTGTGTGGTGGTGTGGACAGAATTACCCTTGCAAGTTCTTCCGGCGTTGCCGGAATGGAGCCCTGTAAGTTCATAATATCATTTTTGACTGGACGACCGCGAGGTCTGCCAGTTGATTTAATTGATTTGTCAGAGTTCTCGTCTTGACTTGAAATTATGATCTTGGGCCTTGAATCTTTTGGATGTTTCATGGGGGATATGTTAGATGAATAATTGCGGTATGTTCATTGGTTTACCTGTGTACGGATCATTCATCATAGGAAAATTGGGCATACGTTTATCGAAATAATCCTCAATAGACCACATCTGCATTCGCGGATATGGCCTTCCCTCCACGGAAACTTTACCAATGTTTACAACCTCCGTTTTGGCTGCGCGTGAACTTACTGGTCGAAGTGTCACATAACACCCCAATGCCGCATTATCCCTATTGATGACATGAATGAAATCACGTAGACTACTAAGACTGAATACTCCACCCTTTACCTGTGCGAGTGCCAGTCTTGTATCCCAGTCATCTGGCTTTACAAAGAGGACAGCGCAGAGTACGCGCCCATCGCCGAACGATCGCTCATTGAAGTGGCTGTTACTGCGACCTATCTGCTCCGTTCGGACGAATCAACGATGGAAGACTATCGGCGCTGTTCCTACAGGAACCGGTTCACGATGCTCAAACAAGCAGCTTCCGGGGCCGAGTATTATCACAGTAAGGCCGGGCAACGCCTCTTGCGCTCGATCAACGAAAAGCTCGGGCTGGAGGGGTTGGACGAACACAGCTTCAAAGAGCAGATCCGGAACAACTGGCGCGTCCACGGCAAGACGTTTCACGCGATCTTCAAGGAAGTGGAAGGCGAAGAGCTATATGCCGTGGCGTACGGCATCTCCTCGGAGTCTGTCCACGGTTCCTGGCAGGACGTTCGCAGCTATTCCTTGTGCGGCAATGTCGCCCAAGGCCTGCCCTTTACCCAACTTTTTGACTTGACATTCTGAACAGTGCCCCATATATTGGTGGCATGTTCACGCAGAGTCAGGTTTTGCGCACCTTGAGTGCCCCGGAATCGCAGGCGCGTCTCACCGCGGTGGTGGGCGATGCCGCGTTGTCTACGCGCGCGGCGATAGCCAGGCGCGTGTGTGAACTTTTCAGGTTTGTTGATGCCTGCGGTCGGTTGCAGGTGTCCACCTGCGCCCGTGCGTTGTCAAAGCTGGCCGACCGTGGGCAGATTGCATTGCCGGCGCCGACGAACAATTACGCGGCGGGGGCGGGTCCCCGCTTGCTGGCCGAGCCGGTGCCTGCACCGGAACGTTTGCCTGAGGTGGTTAACGAGGTGCAGGATCTTACGCTGGTTAAGGTGACCGACACCGATCAGCGTGAGATCTGGAACACGCTGTTACATCATGAGCATCCGCGAGGTGTGACGACATTTTGCGGTGCCCAAGTGCGCTACCTGATTGACAGTGCGCATGGGTATCTGGGTGCGGTCGGTTTTTCGGCGGCCGCCCTGCGGCTGGCGGCCCGGGAGCACTGGATGGCCTGGTCGGACGCGCAGCGACAGGCCCATCTGCACCGTGTGGTGTGCCTGAGCCGGTTCCTGATGCGGGAGCGGTGCCAGCATCTGGCCAGCCACGTCCTCAGTCGCCTGCTCAGGAGACTGGCTGAGGACTATCAGCAGCATTACGGCTACCGCGTGTGGATCGTTGAAACCTATGTGGATCCCCAATGGTCGGGTTCCTGCTTCAAGGCCACCAATTTTCAGTACATTGGACAAACCGCTGGCGGCCTCCGCCATGAGACTCCAGAGCCGCCGAAGGCGTTGTATGTATACGAACTTAATCGCAGGTGGCGTCAGCAACTGGGGGTGCCTGCGGTGGAATTACGTCCCGTCAGACAACCTGGTGACCTGTTGGATAGCGAACAGTGGGCCGAGGCCGAGTTTGGGGATGCGCCGCTGGGCAACACGCTGCGCTCGGCGCGGCTGGTCAAGAGTGCGTCCCTGCTCGCCGATACCCTCGGCAAGGCGATTACCGGGAACACCGGCTATGATCGGGCGGCGGTTAAGGGGCATTACCGTCTCCTGGCGAGCGATCCGGCGTCTGAGGTAACGCCGGAGAACCTGTTGGCCCCGCATCGGGCGCGTACGATAGAACGTATGCGCAGTCAAAAGACGGTTTTATGCATCCAGGATGGCAGCCGTTTGAAGTATGAGCCGCGCCCGGCTTGCGAGGACTTGGATGTCATTGGTCAGAATCAGACCACGACCAAATCACGGGGACTACATATTCATACCACCCTGGCGACCACCACCGATGGTCTGCCACTGGGCGTGTTGCGGTGCAGTTACAAAGATCCGACCGATGGACCGTTGAAGCCAAAGGCGCAGCGGTGGCTGGATAGTTATGAGGATATTTGTGAAGCCGCGCAAGAGCTATCACGCAAGATCAAGGTTCTCTGCGTTATGGATCGGGAGGGCGACAGTTTTGCCCTCTTTGATGCGCAGCGGCGGCACAAGCGGGTTGATCTGCTGGTGCGGGCATCTAAGAATCGGCGGCTGGCTAGAGGCAAAAAGCTGTTTGAGACGATGTCCGGCGGCAAAGCTGCCAAGACGATCAGGATTGAGATTCATCGCCGGTCCGTGCGGTCGAAGGCGGCCGGGCGCGCCTATCGCGTCGCCGATGCCGAAGTACGCTATGGCCCGGTTACGCTGCCCGCGACCCCACTGGTTGCGGATGCGGATCCGGTGACGCTGACCGGGGTGCATATCAAAGAAGTCTCGCCGCCTGCGGGCGAAAAGGCGATTGAATGGTATCTGCTGACCAGTCTTGCGGTGCCCTCGGCCCGCGCTGCGGAGCAGGTGCTGGGGTATTATCTGAAACGTTGGCGGATTGAGGACTTTTTCCGGGTGCTCAAGAGCGGCTGCAAAGTGGAACGTATGCAGCTGCGGAGCGCCTTAAGACTGGAACGGGCCTTGGCGATCTACTGTGTGATTGCCTGGCGTCTCATGGTACTGACGCTGTTGGGGCGAACCATGCCGGAGCTGGATCCGTCGGTATTCTTCACAGAGCTGGAGCTTGGATTCCTGACCGGCTACGCCAAGCGGGTACGACTGCCGGAACCCAGGACGCTGCAGGACGCCATGTTGCTGGTGGGGGTGTTGGGCGGCTATCAAAACCGGAATCGTGCCCCACCACCGGGCCATCAGATCATGTGGAGGGGAATAGAACGACTCGCCATGGCCTTGGTGGGCTATCAGGTGCACATTGAGGAGACCCAGG
>Ga0209754_1000520_pt1 | contig 52423 bp, 46 predicted proteins | sample MesohylBB_FD_187295 | JGI IMG/M metagenome (GOLD analysis project Ga0209754, IMG submission 187295) | Host-associated microbial community of the marine sponge Aplysina aerophoba from Gulf of Piran - sponge mesohyl, lysed by bead beating... | ecosystem: Host-associated > Porifera > Sponge >...
TCCCGGAACGCCGACTCCGAACCGTCCTCGCGCCGAGCGAGCCAGTCGACCTCTCGGGGAGCGGGAAGAGCTAGGCCAAGGCGATCGGCGAGCCGCGGAAGAACGCAGGCCGCCGCCGAAACGCATAGCTCTCCCGTTCGGTCGCGCCAGTTCTCGCGTTCGCAGAGCTCCCGGCTCAGCGACCAGCGCGTCCGGTCTTCCGTGCCGACCGCGCGGCGAAACCAGGAAATCGTCTCGGAACTGAATTTTCGAAGGCCAATTTGCATGGCCACGATATAGGTGATTCGTTTAAACTAATTTAGAGTGGGGTGTTGAAAGGCCGCGCTTAGGGCGAGGCTACGACGAAAGGACGGATAGTCGCGCGGCGAAATGCATTGCCCGATTTGATCGCTCTTAATGCGCACCTGGGCGCGGATCGAATTTCGCAAAGATGGCTTGATGCCGTTTGGATGCTGCAAGCTGAACAATCGAATCCTGGACTTTTTCCGGTGGCGAGCGGCGGCTTGCTCGCGAAATTTGAGCCGCTCCCCACGCGCTTGATGATCGTTGACTCCCTGTTTCTCGACGAATACCGTGAGATATGCGGACCGAATACGGCAGGAGATGAGGATGGACTTGGGGCTGAAGAGTAAGAAAGTATTGATCACAGGTGCATCGCAAGGAATTGGCGAGGGAGCGGCAAGGGTCTTCGCGGCCGAAGGCGCAGATCTCAAGCTTACCGCGCGCCGAGGAGATGTCCTTGACAGCCTCGCCGCTAATCTGAAACGAGAGACCGGTGTGTCGGTCGAGACTTTTCCTATCGACCTTGAGTTACGAGGCGCGGCGCAGAAACTGGCGGATGCTGCTGGCGACGTAGATATTCTAGTCAACAACGCAGGCGTTATACCCGGGGGAAACCTCGAATTCGTCGACGAGAAGACTTGGCGAGCCGGATGGGAATTAAAGGTCTTCGGCTACATTAATCTTTGCCGGATTTACTATGCTCGGATGAAGGCGTCCGGAGGCGGCGTAATCGTGAACAACATTGGCAATGCCGGCGAGCGCCTCGATGCCGAGTATATATCGGGCACATCGGGAAACGCGTGCCTTATGGCCTTCACTCGAGCTCTTGGGGGGCCGTCTCTTGGCGACGGCATTCGCGTTGTCGGGATCAACCCCGGTCCGGTTGATACGCCGCGAATATATAAGCTTCTCCGTCAACGGGCAAAAGAGTGGTTTGGCGACGAATCGAGATGGAAAGAGCTGCAGGCGCGCTATCCTAAGGGACGTCCGGCAAGCGTTGCGGAAATCTGCGATGCAATGGCATTCCTCGCTTCAGACAGGTCAGGCTACACCAGCGGCGCGATTCTAACCATTGATGGGGGTATAGCATCACGATCGTCTATCATCTAAAGTGAAAAGCACGTCCGCGCAACCACGCGGAATTCGTTAGTCCAAAATCAACTTAGGGAGGATATGTAATGAGACTGAAATCAATCGCCGCCGCCTTGGCGCTGGCCGGTGCGGCGACCTTTGCCCACGCGGATAGTTTCCCGGGCGGCCCAATCACATGGGTCGTCAATTGGCCGGCAGGGGGCGGACAGGACACGACAAGCCGACTTGTGGCCGAAATGCTGAGCGAAAAGCTAGGCGTTGCAATCGCGGTAAAGAACTACAGCGGTGCTGGAGGTTTGACCGGCATGCGCGAACTCGCCTCCGCGGACCCGGACGGCCACACAATAGGCATGCTAGGGGCATCGAGCATCATACAGCAATATACCACTGATGAACCGGTCATGCTGGACGAGCTGGCTGTCCTGTCATTCTTTGGTCCGGACCCGGGCGCGCTGACGGTGGCGGGCGGAACGCCCTACGAAAGCCTGGACGACTATGTTATGGCTGCCAAAGAGTCGCCTAGCGAAATTATAAACGGAAACGATCCTCCTGGCGGAGCCTCGTACATCTCCGCATCGATCCTAGAATCTTCGCTGGGGCTGGAAATCAACAAGGTGCCGTACAGCGGGTACGCGCCGACAGTTACCGCGCTGCTAGGCGGCGAGGTCGAAAGCGCCACCGTCCCCGTCCCCCAAGTCCTGGAGCATCACGCGAATGGCGATGTCCGTATTCTCGGCGTCATGGCCGGACAGCGCCACTTTCTAGCGCCGGACATTCCTACCTTCATGGAACAGGGATACGACGTGGTTGCAGGTGATTTCCGCGCTGTAGTCGGCCCCGCCGGCATTCCCGAAGATGTGGCGGCGATTCTGTCCGAGGCTCTAGTCGCTGTACTTTCTTCGCCGGAATTCAACGCGAAGGCCAATGCCGCCGGTTACATGATTGAACCCCTCGGCGCGGCGGAAGCGAAGATGCGGATCATGCAATTTGACGAACAGGTGTATCCGGTTCTTGAACAGGCCGGATTGGTTACAAACCCGCGTTGATCCGTCGGGACCCAGCTATTGCCAGTCGCGAGGCTCGTAGAGACCTTGCGGCTGGCGCATTCTCCGTCGGACTCGCCGCCTGCCTCGCTGCCGTGCATTTCCGGCAAGCGGGGCGGCTTCACGACGATTACGGCGCCGAGCCCGGGCCTGCGCTTCTTCCGGAAATTCTTCTCGCCGCACTGGCTCTTATTGGATTAGCGCTTCTGCTTCGCGGATTTTGGATCGGCAGGATCGCAGGGCTTGCCTCCAGGGAGCAAAAAGAAATCGGCAGTGCATTTGGCCGAGCGTCGCTCGTCGTCTTGGGACTGTTAGTCGCCGCGATGTTTCTGCAGTCTGCAACAGGTTTCGGCATAGCGGCGGCGACCGCGAGCGCACTGCTCGCCATTCTGCTGGCCCGGCAGGAACTCCGGTCCCTTCCCCGCGCCGCGATTGAGGGTGTTCTTGTTGCCGCAATTCTCTATGCGCTGTTCCGTTTCATCCTTGGAGTTCCGCTAACGTGAGGTCGCGTCCATCCCTGATTGAGGGCTTATGAGCGCTCTTCTCGACAGCCTAGGTCTACTGCTCATGGACCCTTGGGCGCTGTTCCTTTGCCTTTCCGGCGTGGTGGTGGGATTGATATTCGGAGCTTTGCCCGGCGTCAGTTCCACGATGTCGCTAGCAGTCATGCTGCCGCTCACCTTCGGCATGTCTACAGGAAATGCAATGATGTTCATGTTGGGCATCTTCTTTTCCAGCGTCTACGCGGGATCTGTCTCGGCGATACTGCTAAATATTCCAGGAACACCGGGTGCGATGGTTACGGTGCTTGACGGAAACGCAATGGCGCGGAAGGGGCGCGCCGGCGAGGCTATGACATACGCTCTGATTGCCTCGTTGTTCGGCGGCGTTCTCGGCTGGATCATCCTAGTGACAACCGCGCCGGTGATCGCGGCGTATGCCTTGAAGTTCGCCAGTCCCGAATACGCCGCGGTCGTCTTCTTCGGCTTGGCGTTGGTTGCTTACGCATCGTCCGGGGATACTCTGCGAGGATTGCTGGCGGGCGCCCTCGGGCTTCTTCTCGGGGTTGTCGGACGCGATGCGATTACCGACGTGCCGCGCTTCACCTTTGGCACTGCGGAATTGCAAGGCGGTCTTGATATCATCCCTCTGGCGATCGGGGTCTTTGGCATCGCAGAGGCCCTAACGGCTGTCGAAACGATTCCAAAGACCGCGGCAGCCTTGCCGGCTCGCATGGGTCGGCTTTTTCCGGGCAGGCGAGCATTGCTAGCCGAGACTCCGACCGCAGTCCGCGGCTCGGCCATCGGGGCATTCGTCGGGGCCATCCCCGCCGCAGGCTCGGCCGTGGCAGTCGCCCTTGCGTACGCGCTTGAAAAACGGATTTCCCGCACGCCCGAGGCATTCGGTACCGGCGTGCCCCGCGGAATAGTGGCGCCGGAGTCGGCGAACAATGCCTGCGTCGGCGGCGCGCTTATCCCCATGATGACCTTGGGCATCCCTGGCGATAGCATTACGGCCGTTCTTATAGGAGTTCTTCTGCTGCACGGCCTTCGACCCGGCCCCGGGCTCTACGAGAGCCAGCCGGAATTCGTTGCGACCGTTTATGCCGCGCTTTTATTCGCGATTGTCTTCACCGGGTTGGTGGCGGGAACGTTCGGACTCCGAGGATTTAATCGCGTATTGCTTCTGCCGCGCCGAATTCTTCTGACAGGAATTCTTTTGCTGTGTCTCATGGGCGCCTTCTCAGTACGCAATTCAATTTACGATGTCTGGGTTGCCATCGCGGCAGGAGGCGCCGGTTACGCAATGTCACGCATGGGGGTGCCTGTGCTACCATTGGCATTCGGCGTCGTTCTGGGGCCGATTCTGGAGGAAAACCTTCGTCGTACACTGATGATACATAAGGACTGGACAGTGTTCCTGGAGCGCCCGATCAGCCTGACCTTGATACTCATTTCCTTCGCCGTGCTACTCGGACCGCTGATTTGGCAAGCCGCGCGGAGTTTCGTGCAGCGAGGTTCGGAAGGAGGCAAGCCGCGATGAACAACCCTATCATCCCGTTCCGGGCAGGATTTATGCTGCCATCGTCCAATACAGTGTTCGAAGACCGTTGCTTCGACGTCTTTTCGAGCGATCCGAGAATCCGCGCTCATTTTGCGCGTGTGCCGGTCGTGAGCATCTCAAATACGGAATCTTCGCTAAGCCAGTTCGACCGGGGTCGGATGCTGGCCGCTGCGCGCAGCCTTGCCGAAGCCGGCCCGGACTGCATTGTCTGGGCGGGAACGGCGGCGAGTTGGCTCGGCTTTGAATTCGACAAAACGCTCTGTCAAGAAATCGAGGATCGCTGGTGCGTGCGCGCAATGTCCGCGACGCTTTCGATAAACGCGCGGCTGGCGGAGCTAAAAGCCGGAAGTATCGGACTAGTTACTCCCTACGGCGCCGAGCTAGAAGCGCGCATCGCACAAAACTACGAGGCGATAGGAATCCGAGTCGTCGGCGCGGAACGCCTCGACCTGACCGAGAACACGGACTATGCAGCCGTTAGTCCCGCTAGGATTCTCAAGATGGTGCGAGATGTGGCTCGGCACGGCGCCGATGCAATCGTAATTCTATGCACCAACCTTGCGGGAGCTTACATTTTGGAAGAGGCGCAACGCCAGGTCGGCTGCTCAATTCTGGATTCCGTAGAAGAGACCCTGAACGCCGTCAGGCGGGTATCAATGATACGGAGTTGAAAGGCCTTATGTCGCCAAGCGACGAAGAAGCATCCTGAAAAATCGACTTTGCAGCGTTATCCGCCTTGATTCGCAGCCGCGGGATCCAGTGCGATGCGGAAGAAGCGCCGGGCCGTAACGGCGACGGACGAAGCCCCGGATGCCGATGCCGGCGAAAAGGTCGAAAACGTCTATCACGTCACCTCGCCGAGTGCGCAAAGGGCATCGACAAGCGGGTGTAGCCCAAAATGGTTGATTGGGTCGAATGTGAGTTTCCGACCTTCCAACACATAAAGAGGAGCGCTGCTATAGGAATACTTTCTCGCATCGCTTTTCAACAAGTTTGAGATACACCCTCGACAAGCGCCTGCCGGAGCTGCGCCTCGGTCATTGGGAAATTGAAAATCTGAAACATCGGAAGCAGGATTGCCGGCTCGGCGAGGATGCCTGCCTGACGCGGACCGGCAATTTTCCTACCAGCGGCGCCGCCTTCAACTACATGGACCTAGCGGTCATTTTCCACAGCCGCGACCGGGACAAGTAAAAGCGGTTGGCCGAAACGCCGGAACTGCTCCAGATGCTTCGGAAACAGGCCATCGGGGATCCGACAGAGCCGCAGCCCCGCCTTCCGCCAACAACCGGGAAGGCGCGACCGCCCGAGAGACGGAGGGTCGCGAGCGCCCTGCGCGGCAGGTTATTGGTCGCAAAACAGTTGTTGATTCGCGCGGACCGAGGCGGTTTCCGCTCGCCAAGAAGTGTTTTCGAAAGCCGCCGGCGTCGAAAATCGATCGGTTCGGCTAGAATGGGGAATGTCGGTCGACAGGCCCCTAGCGGTCTGAAATCAGAGCCTCGAATATTTCAATGGCGGACTCGCTGTTCCAGTCCGCGTCGCCTATAAGTCTCGCGATTTCATTTCCGTCGCCGTTGACGACAATGGTTGTCGGCAATCCCAGCACGCCCGTGCCGCGTAGGAACTTCAGCTTCGGATCCAAATAAAGATCTAAAGAATCTATATTGTTCTCTAAAAGGAATTCGGCCGCGTCTTCAGGAGAGCTGCGACCCGTCGCAACGGCAAGGACTTCGAACTTGTCACCCCCCAAATTTTCGTTCAGAGCATCTAGAGTCGGTAATTCCTTGAGACAGGGCGCGCACCATGTCGCCCAAAAATTGAGGACGACGATTTTCGGTCGAAATTCGCTCAATGTAACGGCGGCGCCATTTGAATCGTAGAAGGCTTCGGATGAAACAGGCCTGGGGATTTCGTGAAACAGAAGTTTCTTCATGCTGCCTTCGCGCAAGGCCTGAATCGCCGCGAAATCCTGTTCCGCCGCCGCCGCGAAGTTTGCGCCAAGCAGCGCAAGCGCGTATAGGATAAACGGACCACAAATTCTAAGCATCTGTATTTCTCCCAGGGCTAGCGATCCAATTTATGAAAAAAAATTCGTCAAGTGAAATCTGGGGCGGTCGATTCTCGGAAGCGCCCGAAGACATCATGCAAGCCGTAAATGCTTCAATCGATTTCGACAAGCGGCTTTATCGCGAAGACATCGAAGGTTCCCTGAGCCATGCCGCCATGCTCGCCAGGCAAGGCGTCATCGACGACGGCGATGCCGAAGCGATTTGCGAAGGCCTAAGGCAGATAGCGGCTGAAATCGAAAGCGGCGGGTTCGAATTCTCGTCGGCGCTGGAAGATATCCACATGAACGTGGAGGCTCGTCTTCGAGAGATCATCGGCCCGGCCGCCGGAAAGCTCCATACGGCGCGTAGCAGGAACGATCAGGTGGCCACGGACTTCCGGCTTTGGGTTCGCAATCGGATCGACCGAATCTCGGCGAAACTGGAAGGATTGATGCTCGCGCATCTTGATCAGGCCGAATGGGGCATCGACCGGATAATGCCTGGCTTTACTCATTTGCAGAATGCCCAGCCGGTAACTTGGGCCCATCACATGATGGCCTATGTGGAGATGTTCGGCCGCGACTTGAGCCGATTTGGCGATGCGCGATCGCGTATGAACGAGTCGCCGCTCGGAGCCGCGGCTCTCGCCGGCACTTCGTTTCCGATAGACAGGCACGTAACGGCGCGGGATCTCGGTTTCGACAAGCCGATGGCGAATTCTCTCGACGCTGTAAGCGACCGGGACTTTGCATTGGAATTCCTTGCCGCCGCGTCGATTTGCGGCGTTCATTTGTCTCGGCTGGCGGAAGAACTCGTTATTTGGTCGTCTCCGCAGTTCGGCTTCATTGCGTTCAGCGACAAATTCTCGACCGGGTCTTCGATTATGCCGCAAAAGAGAAATCCGGATGCCGCGGAGCTCGTGCGGGCGAAAGCCGGAAGGCTAAACGGTTCCCTTGCCGCTCTCCTTACCGTGATGAAAGGTCTTCCGCTGGCGTATTCGAAGGACATGCAGGAAGACAAGGAGCAGGTTTTCGATTCCGCCGATACGCTCGAATTGGCCATCGATGCAATGCGGGGAATGATAGCCGATTTAACCCCGAATCCCGAACGGATGCGAGCCGCCGCCGCCGCGGGCTATTCGACGGCGACGGATTTAGCGGATTGGCTTGTGAGAGAGCTTTCGATGTCGTTCAGGAATGCGCATCGAGCGACGGGCCAGCTCGTCAAGATGGCGGAGGACGCGAATGTCGAGCTGGCCGATCTGTCGCTTGCGGACATGCAGTCGGTTTGCCCGGGACTAGTCGAAGACGCGCGCAGAGTTTTAACCGTGGAAAATTCGGTTGAGAGTCGCGCAAGCTACGGAGGCACGGCGCCGGTCCAGGTCCGATCCCAAATAAAGCTATGGCGGAGTAAATTGAAATGAAGGCGGCAATCGCGATTTTGCTTTCGCTGACGCTGCTGATATCTTGCGGGAGGAAGGGCGACCCGCTGCCGCCGGAACCGCGAACGGTTTCGGAAATTCTGCGAGCGAACTAGCGGCCTATGCTCCCGGATGTCGGCAGTCCCGTCTTGACTATCAAGATATTCCATTTTCTGGGATCGGGCGTCAATTGATCATGGATATTTTGCCAAACCATTTCGAATACGAGAATGGCATCCTGCATGCCGAGAGGGTTTCCGCATTGCGGATTGCCGAGGACATCGGAACGCCCGCGTACGTTTATTCCTCGGCAGCGATAGCGGAGCGTTTCGCCGCGCTTCAATCGGGACTTTCCGGCATCGACCATTTGATTTGCTATGCAATGAAAGCAAATTCGAATCAGGCGATATTGAAATTGCTTAAAGGCCTCGGAGCGGGATTCGACGCGGTATCGGGCGGCGAATACTCGCGCGCGATCGCTGCCGGCGTTCCTGGCGAAAAAATTGTTTTTTCCGGAGTGGGCAAATCCGCCTCCGAAATGAAAACCGCTCTCGAATGCGGGATTCGGCAGTTCAACGTAGAAAGCGAACCGGAGATATCGCTGCTAAACGAAGTCGCGGTTTCATTGGGCGCAAAAGCGCCGGTCGCAATCAGGGTCAACCCGAATGTCGACGCGGAGACGCACGAAAAAATTTCCACCGGGAAATCGGAGAACAAGTTCGGCGTTCCGATCGCGCGGGCGCGCAGCATATATTCCGAAGCAGCGAAATTGCCCGGCATCGAAATTACGGGAATCGACATCCACATTGGATCCCAGGTGCGCAGCATCGCTCCTTTCAGGAAGGCTTTCTCAATGGTCGCGGATCTGACCGCCGTCCTTAGAGCCGACGGCCACGCCATCAGCCGGCTCGATTTAGGAGGCGGACTGGGAATTGCCTATAACCGGAGGGGGGAAACTTCGATATCGCCAGAAGACTATTGCAGGACCATCCTGGAATCGGTCGGGCATCTCGATTGCGAGATCGAAATCGAGCCCGGGCGCTTTATCGTAGGAGACGCCGGCATTCTTCTTTCGACCGTTCTATATGTAAAAGACGGTTCGGACCGCCGCTTCCTCGTGGTTGACGCGGCGATGAACGATTTGATGCGGCCCGCCATCTACGATGCATATCACGAGATTGTTCCCGTTTTCGAGCCGGGGTCGCGCCGGGATTGGGAACGCGTCGATGTCGTGGGGCCGGTTTGCGAAACCAGCGATACGTTCGCGCGGCATCGCCTACTTCCTAAATTCAGCGAAGGCGATGCCGTTGCTTTTCTTTCCGCCGGCGCATACGGTTCTTCGATGGCTTCGGAATACAATACGCGGGCGCTGGTGCCGGAAGTCTTGGTTAAGGGAGGAACGCATGCGGTCATTAGAAAACGACCTAGTATTCAGGAGATCATCGAACGGGACATTGTCCCGGCGTGGCTTTAGATTGCTCGACATTATCGACCATGCCGTCGACTAGAATCGACAACAATGCCCGCGCCCATCGATAGGAAAGAGATTTTTGCCGGCGAAGCGCTAGGCCGGATCAAGGGAAAAATCCGCATTTCCTGGTGCAGCATTCTCGCCGAAAGGCTGGCCTCGGCCTTTTGGCAGCCATTTACTTTCGCCATGTTTTTAGGGGCGGCTTCAAGTTTTGGAATTTTCGCCGCTCTCCCTGGCAGCTACCGCGCGGCGGCGGCGGCGGTTTCGTTTGCCGGACTCGGCCTTCTGGTCGTTCTAGGCTTCTCGAAGTTCCGCTGGCCGAATCGGATTGATGCGATTCGAAGGCTGGACGCTTCTGCTCCGGGCTATCCGATTACCGCTGTCGGCGATGTTCCGGCAATTGGCCTCCGCGATCCCGGAACCGCGGCGGTCTGGCGCGAGCACAAGGCGCGAATGGCGGAAGAGCTCAAGACCGTTTCGCCCGCGCTTCCCAAGTTCGGGATTAGCGCGGTCGACAAGTTCGCGCTTCGGTACATTGCTTTTACGGCGCTCGTTGTCGGACTTGCATTCGGTCCGGTAATCGGCGGTCGAGAGAACTCCGCGCATGTGGGCGGCGCCGACGCGGCTCAAGCGGGTTTTCTGATAGAAGCTTGGATTCAGCCGCCTGCCTATACGGGAAAGCCGGCGGTATATCTCAGTGGAATGAATTCGCCGGATGCGATTTCGGTTCCCGAAAGAAGCCTCGCGATATTGAGGCTCTATGGAGACCCCGAAAAATTCAGCATTGTTCATTCAGTTTCCGATTTCGAGCCATCTATGCGGAATTCGGGGCTGGCTCATGAGATAACGATTCGTCGACACGGCGAAATCCGCGTCGAAGTCGAAGGCGATGCCGCCGTCGGCGAGCGCTGGAATTTCAATGTAATTTCCGATTCGCCGCCATCTATCGAACTGGCCGGCGAAATGATTTACGATGCCGGCGGAAAGCTGACGGTTCCGCTGAGAATGACCGACGATTACGGAGTGGAATCCGCCAGCGCAGAGATCGAAATCGATTTGGAAGGCGTGAGCCGCCGTTTCGGACTGAAGGAAGAGCCGACCGGGCCGGCTTCCGAATTGCTGGACATACCGTTGCCGTTTTTCGGGCAGCGCTCCGAATTCGAGCTCGATTTCAAGGAGCATTTCGCGTCGCACCGCTTTTCCGGGCTTGCGGTCAACGCCTCTATTTATGCCCGTGACAATGCGGGTCAGAAGTCCGATAGCCTGGAACTGTCGTTTAAGCTTCCGGCAAGGTATTTTTCCAATCCGCTAGCGGCTTCGCTTGTGGAGCTTCGCCGCGAACTTTTGTGGAGCGGCAGGAATTCAAGGCGCGTTGCGCAAGTCTCGAGGGCGCTGTCGCATCGCCCCGAAGGTTTTATCGAAAACAGCCGCGTATATTTCTTGATCAGACACGCCGTGCATGCCTTGGAATCCGGCCTCGAGAACAAGGCGATTTTGAAGAACAAGACGCTGGAAGCCGCGGAAACTCTTTGGGCGGCGGCGCTGATTCACGAGGACGGCGATCTTTCGATGGCTAAAGAACTCTTGCGCGAGCTTGCCGAAAGACTCGAAGCCGCAATTAGGAAAGGCGCGCCTGAAAACGAGATCGCGGAACTTTGGGACCAGTACCTCGAGTCCATGAACAATTTTCTTCAGGAACTCGCGAAGCGCGGCGAGGAAAATCCCGACGAATTTTCCGAATTCCGCGATTCAGTTCAGGAAGCTCAACTGGATGACATGTTGAAGCGGCTCGAATCCTTTATCGAAAGCGGGCGCATGAGCGAGGCGGCGGAACTGCTTTCGTCGCTTCAAGACATGCTGGACAGCGTAGAGACGGCCCGATCGCAAAGCGATGGTCAAACAGGCGAGTTTCAGCGCGCGGTCGACGAGTTGCAGGAAACGCTCGAACGCCAGCAAGACTTGACGGATGAATCTTTCCGCATGCTGCGCAAAGGCCAGATGGAAAGAGGCGCGGTTGCCGACCCGTCGGAAGAATTGGGCCGGCGGTTCGGCAGCGAGGGAAATGTTTTTTCCCAGGGCGGACAGGAATTGGGCGATTTGGCGGGACGCCAAACAGATCTGCAAAATCGCCTCGGCGATCAGATAGGCAGCATTCCGCTGCCCGCCGAAAGCGACCAGTTCGATGCCGCTCGAGAGGCATTCGGAAACGCCGAGCAGTCAATGGGGCGAGCAAGCGACTATATCGTGAAGGGCGATCTTGAAGGCGCCGTCGACGAGCAAATGGAGGCGATGGGCGAAATTCGGGAGGGCATTCGCGGATTTTCCAGATCTTGGCAGCAAGCAAGCGGCAGCGAAGCCGGTCCGATTCCAAGTGAATCGGGAATGGATCCGTTTGGAAGGCGACATTCGAACGCCGGACTCTGGACGAATGAAGGCATGCTACTTCAAGGCGGTCGGTCCTGGACGAGAACCGAAGAACTGCGCGAAGAAATTCGTCGCAGGTCGGGGGATACTTCAAGATCGCCGGTAGAACTCGACTATCTTAGGCGCCTTCTCCAAAGATTTTGAAACTAGCAAGCCGGTTGCAAATCGGTCGCTATCCGCCGAATAGATCAACGATATAGGCGATAGCGGCATCAACAACTCTTTCATATGCCTGAGCATACGGCGCCACCTCTTCGAACAGTTTGCCTGCGATCGGCAAAGAGAAGTGAACTAGACCTAAAAAGATTACCAGAAGCAGTACTGGAAAATAACCGTGCCAAAACGATTCGCCGCGAGTTCGTCCGCTTCTCGGCCGGCGTACGGCAGTTTGGTTGCTTTGGCGCGAACGATGCGGAAAGTCCTGTTCCTTGGCCAGTGAACGCTCGCGCGAGGCATCGCCAGGATCCCTTGCATTTGGGATGCGCCCGGCTCCCGATTTAATTTTTTCGATTTCGGAGGAATCTATTAGCTCCTCTTCCAGAATCCTGGCTACTTCCGGCCTTGTGCCGGGCGCGCGGACCAAGTCGTAGTCCGCTTCGTCGGAGGTTGAACTCATGTCTTGCGATACTGCCCGATTTCCCGGCATCTCGCTTTTTGCGAAATTTAACGACCCGGCCCGTCGAACCGCAATATTGCGGTCCGGCCATTGATACCAGACTTTACCGCAGCCGAGGCACTCCACTTCACAACCCTCGGCAGGTATATCATTCCTATCGATATCGTACTGGGCTCGGCAGTTTTGACAAGTAATTAGCATAATTCGGCTGGAAAAAATGCTCGGCCTTTTCGCCAATGGTACTGTACATTACTGTCGAACGCGGCGCATTCCAAGTGCGATCAGCTTTAAATGTTCCGATCAGTCAATCGCGGTTTTAGCAATATCGAAAATGCGGAAAGATTTCGAAAGCTAGGAGCGAGGAGAAAAAGCAGGAGATTCCAAGTTTTTTCGGACATTGAATTTCCGATTCAACATGCGTACGAAGCTGCTTGTCCGGGTGTCGCGTCGCCAATTCGGAGTATGCTAAAGGGATTCGGGGCAAAAGAGCATTTGATCGGCGGAACCGGTGAATACTCATCGAATTTAGCGCGGACTTCCTTGGAGATTTCTAGGATCGGACGCGAGCAAGAGTCGAAATGGCATTTTACGTTCAATGGCTTAGATCTCTGATATTCGCGATCCAGATGTATGCCGCCATGGCAACTCTTGCGCTGCTCTTTATTCCGCTAAGCGTATTCGATCGAGAGTGGGCGTACCGCGGAATTCGAGTTTTTTGCCGATGGGTGCGTTTCTCAGCGGATCGGCTAGCGGGTCTCACCTCCGAAGTTCGCGGAGATGTGCCTCTCGGCGACGTTCTCGTTTGCGCAAAGCATCAGTCGTTCTTCGATATTATCTTGATTTGCAGCGTGCTGCCCAGACCACGGTTCGTTATGAAGAAACAGTTGGTTTGGGCTCCGATTGTTGGATACATGGCAATGAGAATCGGCTGCGTCGCCATTGATCGCGGCAAAAAATCGGCGGCTATTAAGCAGTTGCTGAAATCGGCGCTAAAGAAGCCGTTCGATGCTCCCGCTCAGCTTGTCATTTATCCCCAAGGAACGCGCGTAGCGCCCGGCGTACGCAAGCCATACAAGGTGGGAGCGGCCGTTCTTTACGAATCGATGGAAATCGAATGCGTTCCCGCCGCTACAAATGTCGGAGTTTTTTGGCCAAGACGCAGAATTTACAGGAAGCCGGGCAATGCAGTCGTGGAATTCCTCGAGAGCATTCCGCCGGGCGGAGGCGCTTCCGAGTTTCTAGGCATACTGGAAAATAAAATCGAAAGCGCTTCGAATCGATTGATGTCCGAAGCGAAGGTGAATGATCAATATTAGAATGATTGCCTTTAGCTCTTGCTAGTCGGTCAAGTTGCCGAATGTAGCCGAAGGACCGGTCAGGCCCGGCGTCAGTTGGCAATGGCCTTCCTTCCCCGGAGAGTGTCGATTGCTAGTTGTTTTTCGATCCCTTTCGGCATCCGCGCAGCAGGCCGAGCATTTCCGACGAGCTCGTCGTCTTGATCAAGCTAGATCCGCGTATGCGGCGGTGGCCTGGCTTCGCAGCCCATTTTTTGTCCGCTCTTCCGTATCAAGCGCCAAGGCAAGCGCAGCCACGTGCGTCTATGCGTTTGCGAGCGCCAATTGATCAATAATTCGGCTTTCGGCCGCATAAAGAATCCATGGACGTAGGTGGCGCGACCGTTACCGTGCCGACGGCCTCTCCAAAACGATCCGCCCGAATCCTCGCCACGGCCCCCGTCCAAAGCGCGCGGCGGACCCGTTCGGCCGGCCGAAAAGGCCGAAGCGGCGGGCGGCGACAAAAAGTTCCAAAGCGATAGGGAAAAAACAGGCATTCCTGTAATGGCGCGGGGGATCGCAAAATCCCGCTCTTCTACGCAGTCGTCGGCTCTTAAGCGTCAAGAATGGAATCGGGGCGAGAATCCGGGAAACTGCGAGGATTTGAGCATCGAATTCTCGTAAGCTCGCGACAATGACTATCCAAGCGGCCCGTAGTCGCGACACGCGTGTAAAATGGCATTCCGAGTGCGTGTTCGGAGTTGGCTCGATAGCAAACGCGGGTTCTCAACCAATGAAACGGCAACTTGCCCAAATTACGCGATAATCGGAATTTCGCCGGCTTGGACATTGCAGAATTTCAGAATAGCGGCGGCCTCGCGAATTCGCCGCATATCCGGCCATCGTCAAGGGAAGAGCTTTTTCGTGCCTATTCGCAGAAATTTCGTGCGCCTGGCTCTTAGGCGCTTGCTCGACTGCTTCGATTTCTGTTCGTCTAGCATTTCGCGCAGGGCCGCTCCCACGGCTGCGAACGTTTTTTCATGATCTCGCTGCGCGCCGCCAAGCGGTTCGGGGATTATGCGGTCTATTACGCCGAGCTTTTCCAAGTCCTGGGCCGTGAGCCTGAGCGCTTCGGCCGCCTCCCGCATGCGTTCCGCATCTTTCCAAAGAATTGAGGCGCAGCCTTCCGGGCTGATGACGGAATAGACCGAATGCTCTAGCATCGCGAGCCTATCCGCGGTTGCCAGCGCGACCGCCCCGCCCGATCCCCCTTCGCCAATAATAATCGAAATCAAAGGAACCTTTATTTGAAGGCATTTTTCGGTTGTACGCGCGATCGCTTCCGATTGTCCCCGTTCCTCGGCGCCTTTCCCCGGGTAGGCTCCGGATGTGTCCACAAGAGTTACAACCGGCAATTCAAAACGGTCGGCTAGGTCCATGAGCCGAATGGCTTTCCGGTAACCTTCCGGCCGCGCCATTCCGAAATTGTGTTTGATCCTGGATTTGGTGTCGCTGCCTTTTTCATGGCCGATGATTACGACCGCTTCACCGTCAAATCGTCCGAGGCCGCCAATAATCGCCGGGTCGTCGGCGAAATTTCGATCGCCGGCGAGCGGCGTGAAATCGGTGAACAGGGCATTGATATAATCGGTGCTGTGCGGGCGGCTCGGATGGCGCGCAACTTGACACTTTCGCCATGGACTTAAGTCTTTGTACAAATCGGCGAGCATGTCCAGGGCCTTGCGGTCCAAGGCTCTCGCTTCCTTTTCTATATCCATCTCGCTGTCCGATTCGGACAGCGAGCGCAATTCTTCGGCCTTGCCTTCAATTTCGGCCAAAGATTTTTCAAAATCTAGAAACTGCTTCATTGTTGGCTATTGCCTATTCTCGGCCTCTGCCTGCGCGGCGCGCTAATTCAATGCGCGTCTTGTTATTCGTTCTCCCCGTTCTTTCGAATAAATTGCCGTTCGTCAATGATGCCGATTATTTTTTTATGCGTTCCGCTTGCTCAACGATTACTTCGGCCTGCTTGATGGATGCAATGTCGACGAGCCTGCCCTTGTAAACGGCTGCGCCGGAACCGGCCGCTTCCGCATCTTTCATGGCTTGAAGGATTTCCTTTGCCTCCCGCACCTGTTTTTCGGATGGCGTGAATACCTGGTTCGCCAGGGCGATCTGCTTTGGATGAATGGCCCACTTTCCCGCCATGCCGAGCGTAGCGCACCTTTTCGCCTGGGCCAGAAATCCCTCATCGTCGCTAAAATCGCCGAATGGACCGTCGATGGGCAATAGCCCGTGCGTTCGACAGGCGGCAACCAGAGACACAGTCGCCATATGCCATGGGTCGGAAAGGCTGATGGCGCGATTCGAACCCGGCTCGCCGTCGGCAACCATAAAGTACCCTTCCTGGGTTCCGCCAATGCTCGTGGTTTGCATTCCCATGGACGCCGCGAAATCCGCGGCGCCCAGCGACAAGGCTTGAAGCCTCGGGCTCGATGCCGCGATTTCCGAAATGTTCGTCAGACCCGCGGAAGTTTCGATAATCGCTTCGAAGCTTATTCTTTTTGGCCTTCCGGTTGCCACCTCGATTGACGAAACTAAAGCGTCCACCGCGTAAATGTCGCTAGAATTTCCCGCTTTCGGAATCATGATCTGGTCGAGTCGATCTCCGGAATTCTCCAGCAGCTCCACGACGTCCTTGTACCAGTACGGCGTATCGAGTCCGTTTATTCTCACCGATAGGTACTTGTCGTTCCAATCCACGTCATTGACGGCCTCGATAACGAATTTCCGCGCCTTCGCCTTGTCGGACGGCGCAACCGAATCTTCCAAATCAAGATTAATGACATCCGCGTCGGACGAGGCCATTTTGGGGAATAATTCCGGTCGTGTTCCCGGGCCGAAAAGTTGGCAGCGATTAGGTCGTCCGGGAGGTCTTGGCTGTGGATTGAAGCTCAATTCAATATTCCTTGCAGTTGGTCTGGCTGAATGTCCTTACTCCATTTTCGAACGAACGGACAAGTCTCGCTCTTCGGCCGGCAGGTCAAAAACGGCGCGGCTCCGAGCTGGCCATCGGCAGCTTCGCCGCATGGAAAGGTATGCGCCGGAACGCGGCGGATGGCTTGAAATTCAACCGGGACTGCTAGAATCGACGGGAGAATCGGACAACGGGATCGTTGCGCGGTCGCCGCCGAATTTTTGCGGCGTCTTGGTTCCGAATGGAAATTTCATCTGAATGCAAGCGCGATCCTATCGATGGCCTCCTCGACAAGCGACCTCGGCGTCGCCAAGTTGAAACGAAGGAAATTTTCGCCTCCCGACCCGAAAGTCGGCCCTCGATTGACGGCGATTTTCGCGTCCTGCTCAACTCGCCGCGTGAATTCGCTTGCTGGAAGGCCCGTTCCCGAAAAATCCACCCAGGCGAGATAGGTGGCGTCGAGCGGCATGGAATTCAGCCCCGAAATTCCGTTCACGCAGGAATCGAAAAGCGCGCAGTTTCGTTCAATGTACTTGACGGCGGCATCGATCCATTCCGCGCCTTCCGGCGAGTAAAGAGCTTCAGCCAAGAAAATGCCGAAACTGTTCGGCGATATGCCCAGGGCTGCGATTTTTCTCGAAAACGCTTTTCGCAGCTCTTCGTCCTGAACTATTACGTTGCCGCAGTGCGCGCCGGCAATATTGAATGACTTCGTGGTGGCGGTCATCATTATCAGGCGGTTCGAAATCGAGGGGTCGGCGATCGGCATCGGCGTATGGGCGCGGCCGGGCAGGACAAGGTCGTGATGGATTTCGTCGGAGACGAGAAGCAGGTCGTGCCTAGTGCAGAATTTAGCCAGCCGCTGCAATTCTTCCCGGGTCCACACGGTGCCGCCGGGATTATGCGGCGAGCATAGGATCGCCATTTTTTCGTCGCCTTTCATAAGTCGGTCGTATTCGGCGAAGTTCATTTCGTAGCGGTTGTTGCGAATCTGGAGCGGGCATTCGACAATTCGCCTGCCGGCGGCGTTGATCACTCGCGCGAACGCGTGATAAACGGGCGTGAAAAGGACAATGCCGTCGCCGGGCGACGTAAAGCAATCGATGCAGAGCGCGGTTCCGTTGACAAGGCCGTGCGCGGTAAAAATCCAGTCCGGCTCCACGCGCCAGCCGTGCCGCGAGTCCATCCACCGGCAAATCGCGCTGCGATAGTCCCTGTCGTCGCCGAAATAACCGTAAATCCCGTGGTCGATCAACTTTTGAAGGGCGCGCCTGGCAATATCCGGCGGCCGAAAGTCCATGTCGGCCACCCACATGGCAATGCCACTGTCCGACGGAACGCCGTAAATGCGCTCCATCATGTCCCATTTCATGCAATGAGTTCCGCGGCGGTCGATTACTTCGTCAAAATCCATGCTGCACTCCGTATCAAGCGGTCGAAACTATCTGCCCCCTTCGAACGCGCAAGCCTCCCAGCGCGCCGGCCAATCGATAATTTTAGACTGTCGTAAATTTAGCCGCGCGTGTTTAAATTGTCCGAAAGTTTGCGTCGAGGCAAATTCGCGGATATTCGCATGCGGAATCCACAGCCTCGGCTCCAGGCTTCCGCCGAGCCGGCTGCGCCATAGGTATGCAGCGAAATCCGAGTATTCGACTATGAGTGTAAGAGAAATTCTTTTGTTCCCGGACCGGCGGCTTCGCATGAAGGCGCGAGAAGTCTCCGAGTACTCAAGCCAACTGGCTGAATTGGCGGAAGATTTGCTCGAGACCATGTATGCCGCTCCCGGCATCGGCCTGGCGGCGACGCAGCTGGGAATTATGAAAAGGATATTCGTCATGGATTGCTCTAGCGAGGAGGAAGCCGGGGATCCAAGGGTCCTGGTGAACCCGCGCATTGTCTGGGCTTCCGAAGACAAGGAAAAGCGCGACGAGGGATGCCTGTCCCTGCCGGGTCAATTCGCTGAAGTCACACGGCCGGCCAGCGTCGTCATGGCCTACCGGGACCTTCAAGGCGAAAGTTTCGAAGAGCGACTCGAAGGGCTCTGGGCGCGCTGCGCGCAGCATGAATTAGACCACTTGGACGGCAAACTGTTCATTCACAGGATTTCCAGCGTAAAGCGGCAGATCATCTCGCGGAAGGCGAAAAAGGCCGTGCGAGAAGCCAGCCTGAACAATTCCAATCCGCAGAAGAAAAAGGACGGCGAATAGGAATTCATGCCCGCAACGATTCTCAATGTCGCATTTTTCGGATCATCCGATTTCGCCGTTCCGTCTTTGAATGCGCTTTTCGCGTCGCGTCACAAGATCGCGAGCGTATACAGCCAGCCCCCGAAGCCTCGCAGGCGGGGGCAGAAGGCGCGGCATACTCCGGTTGGCGAACGCGCCTGTTCGCTGGGCTTGAATCTGCGATTTCCGGAATCCTTCGACTCGTCGGGCGTTCGCGAAGACTTTTCGGCGATCGGCGCGGACGTCGCGATCGTCGCCGCCTACGGAATAATCCTTCCGAAAGATCTTTTGCATTTGCCGAAGCACGGCTTTTTGAACATTCACCCGTCGCTTCTTCCCAGGTGGCGGGGCGCCGCGCCGATCCAGCGCGCGATAATGGCCGGGGACGCGACGACCGGAGTCTGCATAATGAGAGTAGAGCCGCGGGTTGATAGCGGCCGGGTCTGCATTGAACGAATCGAACCCATCGGGCCCGAAGCAACGGCGTCGATCCTTCAGAATCGACTGGCTTCGCTGGGCGCCTCCATGATTTTAGAAGCCCTGGACCGGATTGACGCTCTCGAATTCAGGCCTCAATCGAATGAAGGCGCCACGTACGCCAAAAAAGTCGAAAAGCATGAAGCGCGCATCGACTGGACGCGCTCCTCGAATGATGTCGACAGGCAGATTAGGGGCTTGTCGGCTAATCCGGGCGCATGGTCGCCGTTCAAGGGAGAGCGGATAAAATTCCTTGACAGCCGCGTCGCCGACGCAAGCGGGGCTCCGGGAGAAATTGTCGGAACGGATCTGACGATCGCGTGCGGAACCGGCGCCGTGCGGATTCTGCGCTTGCAGCGCCCGTCGAAACGGCCAATGGAGGCGCGTGAGTTCCTAAAGGGCTTTGCGCTGCCGTCCGGCTCTTGTTTTGATGGAGCGCCTTAGTCGCGTCCAGCTCGTCCGTCCGGCGGCATAATGCGCGAGTGCGCTCCATTCGCCATTTCGAAAATTACTATGTTCAATCGCGCCGGGGTCGAGTTTTCTTGAATTCGGCGATAGCCTGTCGAGCTAGCTGGTCCGCTCGCTTGTTGCCGGGATTGTCGGCATGGCCCTTGGTCCATTCCCAAACCACCCGATGCGCCGACTCGACGCGCTTTAGCTCCTGCCAGAGATCTTTGTTTTTCACATCGGCTGCAGCCGAGGTTTTCCAGCCGTTTCTTTCCCACCGGCCGAGCCATTTGGTTATGCCGTCCTGCAGATATTTGCTGTCGGTTACAACAATTATTTCGGAAGGGCTTCGAAGCGCCTTTAGAGCCTCGATGGCGGCCTGCAACTCCATGCGATTGTTGGTCGTTCTTTCGCTGGCCCCTTTAATATCCTTCTTCTTGATCAAGTCGCCGTTTCGATACGCCCTTAGAGAAACGCCCCATCCGCCAACGCCGGGGTTTCCTGAACAGGCTCCATCCGTGAACGCGAACACTTTGACAGTCATGCCGAATATACCTTGATAGAAAACGCGAGGGGACGTTGGCGGCTTCGCGGTGCGAACCAGGCAATCTCCGCTACGAGAAGGATGCGCGCATGGCGGAATTCAGACGGCGCCGGCGCGCAGCGACGCGGGCAGATTGAACACGTAGTTTTCCTTCGCGACTTCGATTTCCTCCAGGACAACTTCGTACCTGTTCGAAAACGCTTCGATGACTTCGTCCACCAATTGCTCGGGCGCGCTGGCGCCTGCCGACAAGCCAACGGACCTTGCGCCGGCTAGCGCCCTCCAATCCAAGTCCGTTGCGCGCTGAACAAGCTGAGAGTAGGCGCACCCGCATTTTTTACCGACTTCGACGAGGCGATTGGAATTCGAGGAATTCGGCGCTCCGATCACGATAAGCGCATCTATCAGCGGCGAAATCCGCTTGATCGCTTCCTGGCGGTTTGCGGTTGCGTAGCAGATGTCCTTTTTGTGCGGGCCGGATATATTCGAAAACTTATCGATCAATGCCGAAACGATTTCCTGAGTATCGTCTAGCGAAAGTGTCGTTTGCGTAACGTAGGCAAGCTTGGAATCGGGATCTAGGTCGAGCCGGTCGACATCTTCCAGCGTTTCGACCAGGATTACTTCGCCTTCGGGAAGCTGGCCCATGGTGCCCGCTGTTTCGGGGTGATTCGCATGGCCGATCATGATGACTCGCCGCCCGGCGGCGTAATGGCGGGCCGCCTCCACATGAACTTTGGTTACGAGCGGGCACGTCGCGTCCAAATACGTCATTCTTCGGTTGCTGGCAGCCTCGACCACGGACTTCGGCACGCCGTGCGCGGAAAAAATAATCGGGCGGTCGGCCGGGCACTGACTTACCTCGTCGACGAATACCGCGCCGATTTCGCGAAGCCGGTCGACAACGAACCGGTTGTGAATAATTTCATGGAGTACGAAAACCGGCGCGCCCCACTTTTCCAGCGTCAGTTCCACGATTTTAATTGCCCGTTCGACGCCCGCGCAATATCCGCGCGGGGCGGCCAGGTAAAGATTGAGCGCGGGCTTGTTAACCGCATCGTTCTCGAATCTGCTGTCGCCGAGGCATTCGGAATCGATGGTCGGCGCCGCTCCGTTGCTATTGGTCATTTCAAACGCCTGTCGCGACTGAATCATTCTTCCGCCCGGTACATATTCCTTTCAGGCGAGCCGGCCCCTGGATTCGCGGTCTCCGGTCTGGGAGGTCGGCCGATAACATCCTTGAGGTCCGCGAGTTCGATAAAATTGTCCGCCTGCCTCCGGAGTTCGTCGGCCACCATCGGGGGAGAGGAGCGGATGGTCGAGGCGACCGAGACGCGCACGCCTCTCCTTTGAAGAGCTTCAACAAGCGGTTTGAAATCTCCGTCGCCGGAAAATAGCACGATATGGTCGATATGATCGGAGATCTCCATCGCGTCAACTGCAAGTTCAATATCCAGATTCGCCTTGATTTTCCGCCGCCCCATCGCGTCGGTGTATTCGCGCGCCGATTTCGTTATCATCGTGAAGCCGTTGTAATTGAGCCAATCCACTAGCGGACGAATGGGCGAGTAATCATCGCTTTCAATTAGAGCCGTATAATAGAACGCTCTTAGAAGCTTTCCGCGTCGCATGAATTCCTCGCGCAGCTTCTTGTAGTCGATATCGAATCCAAGAGAGCGGGAGGCTGAGTACAAATTCGAGCCATCAATGAACAGCGCAAGCTTTTCGTCACGATAAAACATTTCCTTGTCCTTTATAAATTCTCGAAATCTCACTCGCGTACAACAACCTGGCCGATTACTCGATAAGCCGATTTTCTGCAAAGTCGCTGCAGGTATAGCCGACCTCCTTGAAATTTCAAATTGAATTATCCGCGACTCGCCCGGTTCGAAAAGTTTTCCGCAGTCGCATGCCGCGAATCTATGGAATTGGCGTCGCGCGTTCCCAATTCAAGGGAAGGCTTTCGTCTTTGCCGACGCGGTATCGAATTCGGACTCCTTGATTCCGGCGCCGAATTTCCGTGTTCGGAATATTGCCTCGACTAAAGAGCGATCATTCCAATTCGGCGTTACGCCTTGCATAGACAGGGCGCAACAATTATGTGGTCAGGTACAAGCAAATACGCGGAGGATTCTTATGGCCAGGGTGACCGTCGAGGATTGCGTCGACAAAGTAGCTAATCGATTTGACTTGGTCGTTCTTGCCGCGCTGCGCGCCCGGGAGCTTTCATCGGGAAGGCCGGCCACGGTCGAACGCGATAACGACAAGAACCCCGTCGTCGCGCTCAGGGAAATCGCGGTCGAGTCCCAATCTGCCGACGAATTGCGCGAGCGCGCCATTGAAATGCAGCAGACGCAAAACGAAATCGACGAACCGGACGACGATGGCGCATCGATTTCCATCCTGTCCCTGGCGGAACCGGTCAACAACAGCTCGGCCATTGCGGATTTCCACGACAAGCCCGATGAAGATGAATTGACAGAAGAGAAGTTTCTCCAGCAAATGGAGGCAGCGCGGGAAAGAGAAGAAAATCTCGGTGCGCAATCAAGCCAATAATCTGGATCTGCCGAGCGGGGTAGACAAACTTGTAGCTGACATTCGGGAGTACAACCCAAACACCGACCGAGAGCTGATTCGCAAGGCGTACCATTACGGAGAAGAATGCCACCGGAATCAATTGCGGCACTCGGGCGAGCCGTACTTCATTCACCCCGTGGCGGTTGCGCGGATCCTGATGGAACTAAAAATGGACGATCAAACGATCGTTACCGGGCTGCTCCACGACACGCTTGAAGACACGGCCGCGAATTATTCCAAGCTGGAATGCGAATTCGGCGAGCAAATCGCCAACTATATCGACGGCGTTACGAAACTCACCAAGTTCGAATTTCCGGATACGGAAACGCTGGAGGCGGAAAACGTTCGAAAGCTCCTGCTGGCGATTTCCGAAAACCCGTGCGTGCTCTTCGTCAAGCTCGCGGACCGGCTCCACAATATGAGAACGATCGAGTTTCTTCCGCCCAAGAAGCAGCACAGGAAAGCGATCGAGACTATGGAATTCTATGCGCCGCTTGCAGGGCGCATGGGCATGCAAAACATGCGCGAGGAGCTGGAGGACCTGGCATTTCAAGTTCTCGATCCTCAGCAGCGAGATTCCATTTGCTTCCATTACGCGGCATTGGAGAAGCAGTCGGCCGAAGCCGTCCAGACAATTACGAAGGATATCGAATCCCTGCTGAGGGACATCGGCATCGAATTCAAAATTCAGAGCAGAGCGAAAAAGCCTTTTTCGATCTGGCGGAAGGCAAATGAAAAAAACATCCCGTTTTCCACGATCGCGGACGCCTACGGATTCCGAATCATCACCGAGACCGAGCATCAGGCGTATCAGGCTCTAGGCGCGATCCATATCAAGTGGAGCGCCATTCCGGGAAGGTTGAAGGACTATATCAGCCAGCCCAAGGTCAACGGATACCGTTCGATCCATACAACGGTCCTTGGTCCGAACGACCAGAAGATCGAAGTGCAAATTCGAACCCTCGAGATGCATCAGGTGGCCGAGCTCGGAGTGGCCGCACATTGGTCCTACAAGGACGGCGTCAGGATGGAAAACCCCTATGCCGAAGATTCGCAAAAGTCGCTGTCCGAACTCAAGGGAAGCATCCTGGAATTTGAGCGAAGCGACAAGTTCCTGGATCATTTGAAACTTGAAATGAATTCCAACAGGGTCTTCTGCTTCACGCCGAAGGGACAGGTCGTCAAGCTCGTGCAAGGCGCGAGCGTGCTGGATTTCGCCTACGCGATACATACGAATCTCGGGCATGGATTCGTCGCGGCGAAAGTTGACGGGCGGTCTGCGCAGGCTCAGGATATTCTTAAGAACGGAAACACCGTTGAAATCGTGTCGGCCGGCATTCCGTCTCCGCATTCGAAATGGGAGGATTTCGTTAAGTCCGCAAGGGCCAAATCCGCGATTCGGCGTTATTTCCGGGAGAAGAAGGAAGAGGAGCTTTCCGGGCAGGGGATGATCGATTTGCGGTCCCAGTTCGAAAAGGAAGGCTGGGACTGGAACATGAACATTATTAGGACGGCCTTAAATAACTTGAACTATTCCAGCGAAAAGGAATTGCTGGCCCATGTCGGATCAAAGAAGATCTCTACGAACGATGTGATCAAGGCCGTGTATCCGGAATACTACAAGAAGCAGGAGGGGGACGACACGGTTCCTGCCGCGCAAGCCGTCGTCGGATTGAAAGCCAACAACACCTACAGGCGCGCGGATTGCTGCAACCCGGTTCCCGGCGAAAAAATCGTTGGGATTACCCAGCGGGGCAAGGTCGTGAGCATCCACGCGATCTATTGCCCGAAGCTAAAGCAATTCAGCGAGAGGCGCTGGGAGCCGCTCTCCTGGAATTCCGGGCGGCATGCGCCGATTTATCCCGTAACGCTGGAGATCAAGATGGCGAATCGCGCGGGCGTCCTAGGACGAATCTGCACTTCGATAGGAGAGCAGAACTCCAATATCTCAAATCTCCGAATTACGGACAGGCAGCACGATTTCTATCTTTTGGAAGTCGATGTCGATGTACGGGGCATCGGCCATCTCCACAGTCTGCAAAGCTCGATAAAGGCTGATTCAGACGTTAGCAAAATCGTTCGCCTTCCAATAGAAAGCAATTCCCTTTGATTCCTGGCCCGGCTTGATAGCGACGGGCTGGAAGACACTGGCGCAGCGGAACGAGACGAAGAGGTGTTCAAGCAGAAGCAGAATCGAAATTTCTCCGAGATATTGCAGCGTCTCTTTTACCCGAAAGGAGGATGGAGGCGGGCGATTATCTATATCTGGTACCGCATTCGGCGAATCCCGGATCCGCCCGGAAAAATTGGCAGAGGCGTCTTTGCCGGAGTCTGGGCCTGTTTTACGCCGTTTTTCGGGTTCCATGTCCTGGTCGCCGCGATTCTGGCATTTCTACTGCGCGGCAATATATTGGCCGCGCTGCTGGCGACGCTGTTCGGCAACCCCCTGACGTTTCCGCTCATTGCCGCCATGTCGATTTCGCTTGGGCATCAGATCGTCGGGGACGTACCCGTCAACGGCGTCGATTCGAAATCTATGCTTATCCACTTTCAAATTTTCTTCAAGGATCTGGCGCTCAATCTATTTGCTCTCTTTACAGAGCGCCAAGCGGACTGGACATCTTTCGCACAGATTTACCGCAGCGTTTTCCTGCCCTATTTAATTGGCGGCGCGATTCCCGGCCTGATTTTCGGCGTCGCCGCCGGCTGGCTGACTAAATCGGTCGTCGTGGCCTACAGAAAGCGCCGCAAAGCCAAAGCCGCAAAACGAAAAGCGGCGGCAGCCGGCTCGAGGCCGCGCTCGCTATTGAAATCGTTGCTGCGGGAATCCCGAATGAACAAGCCGACCGAGGGGTCAGATTAAATGTCCGCATCAAATGTCTCAGGAAAGCCGAGGCTCGGGGTTAACATCGACCATGTCGCCACCGTTCGAAACGCGCGCGGCAGCTCCTATCCCGACCCGGTCCGCGCGGCTCGTTTTGCGGAGAGGGCCGGAGCCGACGGAATCACCGCGCATCTGCGAGAAGACCGCCGCCATATTTCGGATGCCGATATAGAAAAGCTGGTGAGCGAGTTGTCCAAGCCATTGAATCTGGAAATGGCGGCGACGGAGGAAATGCAAAGCATCGCCTTGCGATTCAAGCCTCACGCGGTTTGCATCGTGCCGGAGCGTCGAGAGGAGCGCACGACTGAATCCGGGCTGGACGCGACGAGGCATGAAGAGCACTTGAAGGCGATCATCGGGCCGATCGCGGAGCAAGGGTCGAGAGTTTCTCTTTTTATAAATTCCGACATTAGGCAAGTGGAGGCGGCCGGCCGCGTAGGGGCGTCTGTTGTCGAATTTCATACGGGATCGTACTGCGAACGCTTTTTCGAAAATCGGCTGAACGACTGCGAAAACGAACTGAATCGAATCCGGGAGGCCGCGGCATTCGCGGCCTCGCTCGGGCTCGAAGTTCATGCGGGGCACGGCCTGACTTTCGAGACCGTGACTCCCATAGCCGAAATTCCGCAAATCGCCGAACTGAATATCGGCCACTTTCTCATAGGCGAAGCAATATTTCTCGGGCTCGAGCAGGCGATACGAATAATGAAGAAGCTCATGGCGGAAGCGCGGAAAATCTAGTGGCATTCCGAAGCGCAATCCCCTATTCGGCCGGTATCATTCGCTTCTTTGGATTCCTGTTGTCGGCATGATCATCGGCATCGGCATCGATGTAGTCCGTATCGACAGGATAGAGCGCGCGCTCGAAAATTTTGGAGGCAGGTTTCGAAACAGGGTGTTTACCGGGCGCGAACAGCGGCACGCGGACCGCTTCGCCGACTTTCCCGGCTACTATGCCAAGCGGTGGGCGGCCAAGGAGGCTTGCGCCAAGGCTCTAGGCACCGGAATGCGCAGTGGCGTCGCTTGGAGATGCATCGAAATTGAAAGCAGACCGGGAGGCATGCCAGTGCTTATACTTCATGGAGCCGCGCAAGCGCGGCTGCGGTCTATGACGCCGGAGGGCTGCGAGGCCAGGATTCATGTGTCCATGACCGACGACAGGCCCGTCGCGTCGGCGGTCGTCGTAATCGAAGCCGCTCCGCGGGAAATTTAGGCCTGCATGCGGCCGCACGGATAATCGGGATTAGAAAATGCAAATTTGGAAGGCAGGCTCAAATTGAGAGAAAAAATTTATGAGAATCTCAAGACGATCGTTTACGCGCTATTGATCGCCGGAGTATTCCGCACCTTCCTGTTTCAGCCATTCTGGATTCCTTCGGGTTCGATGAAGGATACGCTATTGATCGGAGATTTTCTATTCGTGAACAAGATGTCCTACGGCTATTCGCGTCATTCGTGCCCATGGTCGCTATGTCCGTTTCCGGGTCGAATTCTTGCGGACGAGCCAGAGCGGGGCGATGTGATCGTATTCAAGCATCCGGTGAACAAGTCCGACTACATCAAGCGTCTGGTCGGCCTCCCCGGCGACAAAGTCCAAATGGTCGATGGCGTGCTGCAAATAAACGACGAGCCGTCGGTTCAGACTCCGAACGGCGAGTACGAAGAATTATACGAGCGCCAGGGCCCGATGGGGAAATTCCCGCAATGCGAGAATAGAGGCGCAGCGGCGGGCAGCACTTGCACGAAATCGAAATTCGTCGAAGAATTCCCGGATGGATCTCGGCATTCAGTACTGGATTTAGGCATGTCGTTCTCGGACAATACCCGAGTCTTCACGGTTCCGGAAGGCCATTACTTCTTTTTGGGCGACAACCGGGACAACAGCCAGGACAGCAGGTATTCATCAAGCATCGGCGGCGTGGGATTCGTTCCGTTCGAAAACCTGATCGGTCGAGCCGACCGGGTCATATTTTCTTCCGCCGGACGGTCCATGCTGCATGTCTGGACTTGGCGCAGGGATCGATTTTTCGAGGCTATAGAGTGAAGCCATCGCGAGAATTGCGGGAATTCGAAAACAGGCTCGGCTACCGGTTTTCCGATGTCGACCTGCTGGCGAACGCCTTGACTCACCGATCCTGGAAGTCCGACGGCGCCAAGGAAAACGAACGCCTTGAATTTCTCGGCGACAGGGTCTTGGGGCTAGTAATTGCGGAGGCGCTCTTAAAGCGCGACCCTGGGGCGGCGGCCGGCGTGCTTGCGCCGCGATTCAATTCTCTTGTCGGCGGCCCGCTTTGCGCGGATGTCGCGCGCGACCTGGACCTCGGAGCGGCAATTAAGCTGGGCCGCTCCGAATCGATGTCGGGCGGCAGGAGGAAGTTGCCGATCCTCGCGGATATGCTGGAAGCCGTGCTCGGGGCCGTTTATTTGGACGGCGGCTATGCAGCCGCCAAGAATTTGATTCTGAATCTTTGGAAGGATCGAATTCGGACAGTTGAAACCGACGCGCGCGATGCCAAGTCGACCCTGCAGGAATATGCGCAGGCGCGCGGCCAAGGGCTTCCCCAGTATTCGGAAATCAAGCGGAAAGGCCCGGACCACGATGTCGAATTCACTATGGAAGTGCGACTCGCATCCGGCTTGTCCGAAATCGCAACGGCGCAAACCAAGCGGTCGGCTGAAATGAAGGCCGCGCGGAAGTTGCTGGAAAAAATCGAACAGGTCGAGAATGGCTGAAAGCCGCGCCGGATTCGCCGCTTTGATCGGCGAGCCGAACGTCGGGAAATCTACGCTGCTCAACCGATTGGTTGGCAGCAAGGTGTCGATAGTTACGCACAAGGTTCAGACAACCCGATCAAGAATTCGCGGCGTTGCCATTCATGGCGAGGCGCAAATTGTACTGGTGGATACGCCGGGCCTTTTCGAGCCTAGGCGCAGGCTTGAGCGAGCGATGGTCAAGGCCGCATGGGCGGCGCTGGGAGATGCGGATGCCGCGGTGCTGCTCATCGAGGCAAACAAGGGGATTACGGAAGGAGTCGCCGAAATAATGGACACGCTGGACGGCGGGATTTCCGGACTTCCCGCGCTGGCGGTCGCGGTCAACAAGGTCGACCGAGTTCGGCCCGAGCAATTGCTGCCCCTGGCGGATGCTTTGGGACAGTACAAATTTCTGGACGCCGTATTCTTGATTTCGGCAGCAAGCGGATCCGGGCTCGACGGATTGCTGGACTGGCTCGCGGGTCGGCTGCCTCCCGGTCCCTGGCTCTATCCCGCCGATCAGATCGCGGATTCGCCGATGCGGTTTCTGGCCGCCGAAATCACAAGGGAAAAATTGCTTCTGCGGCTGCACCAGGAAATTCCGTACCAGCTGACCGTTGAAACCGAATCCTGGAAGGAATTGCGCGACGGTTCCGTGCGAATCGAGCAGGTCGTCTACGTCGCAAGGGAGAGCCACAGGCGAATCGCCGTGGGGCCGAAGGGAGAAACAATCAAGTCCATTTGCATAGCTTCCCGCAAGGATATCGAAATGCTGGTCGGCAGCCGCGCGCATCTGTTTCTACGCGTCAAATTGCGCGAGAAATGGATGGAGGAATCGAGCCGCTATGCCGAAATGGGGCTGGACTACGCCGAAAAATGAGCCTCCTAGCGTCCGATCTGTGGGTCAGCGCGTACTTCGCGAGGCTCGGCCTCGCCGGCATTCCGGCATACATTGTTTCCAAGGGCCACGAAAAAGCGGGCGCGGTTCTGGTCAAGGTCAATACTCTCGACGGCAGCGCGACGGTTTTTCAAAGAACCTACGATTTGGAATCCGATAGCAGGAAGTGGCTTGTGCTCGTCGAGGGCGACGAGGCGAAGGTGGACGGCGCGCTGAATCGGCAGATGGCAAGCGATCCGGACCTCTGGGTAATTGAAATCGAGAATCGATTCGGCCGCCACCTGCTGGATGAAGAGGGCTTGAGAGACTAGCCGGTGGCTTTGGAGTGGAGAGACAGCGGAACCCTCCTTTCGGTACGAAAGCACGGAGAGTCCGCCGCGATAGTCGATGCGTTCACAGCCGATCACGGTCGCCATCGAGGCATCGTTCTGGGCGGAGGCTCAAGGCGAATGGCGCCTTTGCTTCAGCCCGGCGCCCAGCTGGATTTGACATGGCGCGCAAGGCTCGCCGAGCATTTGGGGAACTACAGAATCGAGGTGCGGCGCTCTCGCGCCGCCGCAATTCTTTCAGACCGCGTGGCGCTCGGAGCGATCGTGTCGGTTTGCGCGCTCGCGTCCTTTGCGCTTCCCGAAAGAGAGCCGCACCCGAAACTGTACGAGCGTACGGTCGCGCTATTCGATTCCATTTGCGGCGGCGAAAAATGGATGCCCGGATATGTCCGCTGGGAATTGCTGCTGCTGGAGGAGCTGGGCTTCGGCCTAGATCTGGAGAAATGCGCGGCTTCAGGCTCCCGGCATGACTTGATCTACATTTCGCCCAAGTCCGGGCGAGCGGTCAGCGGAACGGCCGCGGGCCATTGGGCGCGCCATTTGCTTCCCTTTGCGCGCTGCCTAAAGGGAAGCGAAGCCAGTGATCTCCGCGATGTCGTTCAAGGACTTGAAACCACCGGCTATTTCCTGTCGCGCAGGCTTGCCCCGCACCTGGGCGCCAAGCCGATTCCCGAAGCGCGGAATCGACTGGTTGAATTAATCGCCCGGGATATTCAGTCCGGTTCGCCCTAGGGCGACGAATTTTCCGCTCGGCCCGGCAATGGACGATTGGCGACGAATGTATGGAGTTCGTATTCCGCGACGATCTCGCCGGCCTGATTCTCGATCGTCACTTGCCATCGCACCTCGCCGTAATCGTCCGTCCTCCGCTTTTTTCTTGCCACGGTCAGCTTCGCGCGAATGGATTCGCCCGGGCTGACCGGTTTTCGGAACGCCAGATCGCTTAGACCCGTATTCGCAAGCACGGGCCCTTCCGCCGGGTCGACGAACAGCCCCGCGGCGAAAGACAGCAGCAAATACCCGTGCGCCACCTTTCCCGGGAAAAGCGGATTGCGCTTCGCGGCGGCATCGTCCGTATGCGCATAGAACTTGTCGCCGGTGAATTCCGAGAAGAGCTGAATATCCTTCTCGCTGACAATGCGGCTGCCCGTCGTCAGGGCCTCGCCGATTTGAAGGTCGTTGAAATAGCGACGGAACGGATGCGCGCCCGTAGAATTCCGGGTCGCTCCCTTGACCCATTGCCCGGTAATGGCAGCCATAAGATTCGGGCTCGCCTGGACGGCGGTTCGCTGCATGTACTGCATGACTCCGCGAACTCCGCCCAGTTCCTCTCCGCCGCCGGCGCGTCCCGGTCCTCCGTGGATCATTGGCGCGAGAGGCGAGCCGTGCCCCGTCGCTTCGTTCATTGAGTCTCGATTGTTGAAATAAAGGCGTCCGTGCCAGGCGGCGACCGCGACAGCGATGCGCCTGGCTTCTTCCGGTTCGTTCGTAAAAACCGATGCGACAAGGCTGCCTCCGCCCTTGTTGGCAAGCGCCGCGGCCTGATCCGCGTCACGGCAAGGCAAGATGCAGGAAACCGGTCCGAATGCCTCGATTTCATGTATCGACCTTGCTTCGCCGGGTTCCGGGCATAGCAGCAGCGTAGGCGCGACAAACGCGCCGAATTCCGAATCCGCGCCGCGCATCCTGCGATTTTCATTCGAGCCGCAGACTTTCGGCGCTTCGCGCTCCAGAATTCTCAATTTGTCAAGAACTTCCCGCTTTTGCTCCAGCGAAACGAGCGGCCCCATCTCGACTTCGTCAAGGCCGGGGTCCCCCACGACGACTTCGGACAGGCGATCGGAAAGCGCTTCGATTACATTGTCGGTAAATTCGGCCGGAACGATCAGCCGCCTCGAGGCCGTGCATTTTTGACCTGCCTTGGTCGTGATCTCGCGCGCGGCCTCCTGGATGAAAAGGTCGAATTCGGGAGTGCCCGGTTCGGAATGAAACCCTAGTATCGATGCATTGAGGCTGTCCTGTTCGGCAATGAATCTCGGGCCTCCTGCCGCGACGGCTCGATGCGAACGGAAAAAGCTTGCGGTTTCGCAGGATCCGGTGAAGCTCAGCACATCCTGCGGTCCAAGGCAATCCGCAATTCCGGCGGCGCTTCCGGCGATAAATTGGATCGCTCCGGCCGGCAGAATTCCTGACTCTTCGAGTAGTCGAACGCACTCTGCCGCAAGGTAGCTTGTCGATGAAGCCGATTTGACGATGGCGGGCATTCCGGCTAGCAGCGCCGGCGCGAGTTTCTCCAGCATGCCCCATACCGGAAAATTGAACGCATTGACGTGAACTGCGACGCCGCGGCGCGGAACAGCGATATGCTGGCCTGCAAATGTTTGATTTTTCGATAGTCTTTCTGCGCCGCCGTCCAAATGCAGGTCGCCGTCCGGCATTTCCCTCACGCCTTTCGACGCGAATGAAAAGACCGTTCCGATGCCGCCGTCGATATCGTACCAGCCGTCCTTGCGCGTCGCTCCGGTCAAATGATTTAGCGAATAAAGCCGCTCCTTGTTCTTGTTCAACTCCGTTGCCAGGTCCTTTAGCATGCGCGACCGTTCGCGAATCGTCATTGACCTCAGCGACGGGCCGCCGACCTGCTTTGCGAAGTCGAACATTTCCGGGAACTTGGGAGGCTCTGCCGCGACTTCCGCGATGATCGCGCCGTTTGACGGATTGCGGATTTCTTTTCCTTGCCCGCTAAATGCCGCCCACTTTCCCCGAATCAGGTTTTGAACTTGAGGAGTATCCATGAATTATCCGTTTCGAATTCGGCTATTGCTTTAGAATCGCAATTGAATCAAAGCAGAACTGCGGCGGGATTGCTACCGAATGCCGCAAGCGGAGCGCAGCGCGAATTTGCTGCATGTCGATTGCGTCGCCAGGCGGGCGGCAGCGTTCAATAAGCGCCGCTTCAGGAACTTCGCACTAGGCCGACCGCCTTGACTGAAGCTCCAAGCGGGCCATGCCTCCGTAAAACAACAGTTCTGGACTGCAGCCCAGCGCGCGGCGCATGAATCGCGAATCGGCGTATCCAGTCGAAGGAGCGCAATCCTGCGGTTGCGCCTTCGACCGCAGGATCGGATCGATGTCTCGGATCAGTCGACCGCAAGCGCAACTCGCCGCAGAGGAGCCAGACATTCAGTTGCGAACGAATTGAAAGGAAAGGGGCTGAACGACGGCTTAGGCGATGGAATCCTTATTCGCGGCTTCCGGTCGTCGCGGTCGGGTTCCCAAATCCTTCCAGGAGCGCGCGCGGATTCAGCGCAGCGACGGCGGCATTCAAAAAATGATGGCTATCGGGCGCGGCTAGCTTCGAATCGGAGGCGGCGCCTTTGGCTCCGCTCGAACAGCTCGTCCGGCGGTAGCGTACGCGTGGATTCATGATAAACTACGCAGTAATTGGAATTTGCCTAGATACGCAGGAAAAGTTGTCCGCATTGAAGCCAACCGATTTTCGCCAATCGCGTGGAACTTTTCCGCGATTGATATAAATATTCCTGGCTATCCGAGGAATCAGTGATCGTGAACGGGAAACATTTAGGCAAGCGCGAATACAGCCTCCTGGGCGACGACGGGAGGCAAGCCGTCGAGATGGGTCTGGCGGCGGCGGAACGGTACCATGCCGACATTTCCCGCAAGGAAACGAAAATACTAACGCATCGTTCGGATAGCCCGACCCTGCGCGACAATTTGCTTTGGATCGGATCGATGATCCTGTTCGCAGGGGCCGGCTCCTATCTTTGGCCGTCGATCTGGTCCGCGCCGTTCTGGCTTGCCTACGGCGTGCTCTACGGCTCGGCGAGCGAGTCCCGATGGCATGAATGCGGACACGGAACCGCAGTTAAAACGGACTGGATTAGCGTCGTCGTTTATCAAATCGCCTGCTTCATGATAATGAGGAATCCAACTACTTGGCGATGGAGCCATGCGAGGCACCGCACGGACGCGATTATCATGGGAAGAGATCTGGAAATCGCCGTTATGCGGCCTCCCGACTCGTTTCGCCCGGGTATGAATTTCTTCGGCTTGTTCGATGCCTGGAGCGCGATGAAGCTGATGCTTCTGAATGCGCGCGGAGAATTGAGCCCGGAAGAAGCAATCTGCATACCAAAGGAAGAGGCCGGAAAAGTCTACGCCGCGGCAAGAATCTGGGTTGCAATATACCTTGCCGCTATTGCCTCGGCGGTTTGGTATAGTTCGTTGCTTCCGCTAATGATTGTCGGGCTTCCGCGGCTGTACGGAGCCTGGCGCCATATTCTTGCAGGCGCGCTGCAGCACGGCGGACTTGCGGACAAAGTACTTGACCGCAGATTGAATGCGCGGAAGGTCTGTATGAATCCGATCAGCCGATTCATCTATTTGAAAATGAACTATCGGGTCGAGCAGCATATGCTTCCTATGGTTTCCTGCAATGCGCTGCCGAGGCTTCAAAAGATGATTGCCCGCGACCTGCCCGCGCCTAACACATCGATGTGGCGGGCTTTCGCCGAAGCGTGGCCGATCGCGCGAAGGCAGCTTCGGTACGACGATGTCTATCCTGAGCGGAATCCGGTGCCGACCGCCAAGCCTTGTCGTCCGCATCTGAACGACCTGGCGGCCCCGGCTTAATGCGAATTGCAGCCTCGGGCTTTGCGCGGCGAATTGGAATGCCGGATAAATGCCTCGTCGCGAATCTCGCCCGCTGCGCCGGTCATGGCGCGCCTCGGCGCGGTTCCTGTCGAGACGGCGCATGACTCCCGAAGAGCGGGCGAGCAAATGCGCCGCGGTGATGTGGTCTCGAGACGAAGCCTCGAAATCGATAGGAGCCGAATTGGCGCATGTCGGCCCCGGGACCGCAACAATGACTTTGACGATTGCGCCCCGTCACCTCAACGGCCATAGGATATGCCATGGCGGATTCATTTTCGGGCTGGCCGACAGCGCATTCGCTTTCGCATGCAACAGCTACAACAAGAACGCGGTAGCCATGCATAATTCGATCAGTTTCGTTTCCCCCGGGCGGCTCGGCGAGACGCTGACCGCCAGAGCTAGAGAAGTGAACCTGTCGGGCCGGTCGGGAATTTACGATGTCTCGATCTCGGCTTGCGACGGCAGGGAGATCGCTTTTTTTCGCGGCATGTCGAGAATTGTATCCGGCAGCCATTTCGATGAAGAATCATACGCAAGCACGGATGCATAAAAATGACCGGAATGGATTTCGCGCCGCTTCATTCAGAACTCGATCCCATGGAAATCGCGTCTAGGGACGAAATCGAGGCGCATCAGCTCGCCCTCCTGAAGCAAACGCTTGCGCGCGCCTACGAAAACGTCGAGCTGTACAGGGCGAAATTCGACGCGGCGGGCGTGCATCCGAACGATGTGTCAGACCTTGGCGACCTCGCGAAATTCCCGTTTACGACAAAGCAGGATTTCCGCGATTGCTACCCATTCGGCATGTTTGCGGTTCCAAGAGAGCGGATAGCGCGCATTCACGCCTCGTCCGGAACGACGGGCAAGCCGACAGTCGCGGGATACACTAGAGCCGATATCGAGGTTTGGGCCGAATGCGTCGCCCGTTCGATGAGGGCTAGCGGAACAAGAAAGGGCGACGTCGTTCACGTTGCCTACGGGTACGGCCTTTTCACCGGCGGCCTCGGCGCCCACTACGGCGCGGAAAAACTGGGCTGTACGGTCGTTCCGGTCTCCGGCGGATTAACCGGACGGCAAGTTCAGCTGATCCAGGATCTTGGCGCAACCACGATAATGGTTACGCCGTCCTATATGCTTTCCATTCTGGACGAATACGTGGCCAAGGGGCTGGATCCCCGCGATAGCCCGTTGAAAATCGGAATATTCGGCGCGGAACCGTGGTCGAACTCGATGCGCGAACGGATCGAGCGCGCGTTTGGCATCCACGCCGTCGACATCTACGGATTGTCCGAAATCATCGGTCCGGGAGTCGCCAACGAATGCGTGGAGACAAAGGACGGGCTTCACATATGGGAAGATCATTTCTATCCGGAAATCGTCGATCCGGCCACCGGCGAAGCGCTTCCCGACGGTCGACTCGGCGAACTGGTATTCACGACGCTGTCCAAGGAGGCGATGCCCGTGGTGCGTTACCGAACCCGCGATTTGACGCGCCTGCTTCCCGGCACCGCCAGGACTATGCGGCGAATGGAAAAAGTTACGGGACGATCCGACGACATGATAATTCTTCGCGGCGTCAACCTTTTCCCCACGCAAATAGAAGAGCAAATCCTGTCGGTTGATGGCCTCGCCCCTCACTTTCAGCTTAAATTGCTGACAAAGGGCCGGCTTGACGCGATGAAGGTCCAAGTCGAGTCTCTGCCGGAGCGCGCGGACGCGAGCAATCGAATCGCATTGGCGAAAATTCTGAAGGAACGAATCCGCAATTCGGCCGCTGTTTCGGTGGAAGTCGACGTTCTCGAGCCGGGCAACGTGCCGAGAAGCGCAGGCAAGGCGGTTCGAATCGTCGATACGAGAAGCGCCCGCTAGCCGCGCGGAATTCCCGGTTTCGCAAACTCGCTTCGGGAATAGCCCTGTAAATAAAGCAGCCCCGTCAAATCGCAGTGATCTATTCGAACTCCGCAACGTGAAGCCACGGCGGGCTTGGCCCTGTACGCTACGCCGATGCCTGCCATTCCCAGCATCTCGAGGTCGTTGGCCCCGTCGCCGACGGCGATGGCCTGATCAGGGGTCGCGCCGATTCTGTCGGCTGCGGCCGCAAGATAGATTGCTTTTGCATCCCGTCCGAGAATCGGTTCCCTGACGGAGCCTGCGATCCGCCCCTTTTCGACCCGGAGAACGTTGGCTCGATGCTCGCTGAATCCCAGCGCCGCCGCCACTCGCCCTGTAAAGTCGGTGAATCCTCCCGATACGATTGCCGTGAACGCGCCGTTGGCGCGCATTGTTTCGACAAGTTCCGGCGCCCCGGGATTAATGACGATGCGATGCTTCCATACCTGTTCGATTATCCGCGCGTCGAGACCCGCGAGCAATCCGACCCGAGACCGCAGAGATTTTTCAAAATCGATTTCGCCATTCATGGCACGGGCCGTGATTTCGGCAACAGCCGCTCCGACGCCCGCAATTTCGGCGAGTTCGTCGATGCATTCCTGGCCTATGATCGTAGAATCCATGTCGGCCAGGAGCATCTTCTTGCGCCTGCCCTCCGCGGGCAGCGCGTTTAGGTCGAAGCCGGAATTGCTGAGCTCGTCCCTGAGATCCGCGAAAAGGCGAGGAATGTCTTCGACCTCGAATTCCGCGGCTACGCCTTCGCACAGCCATCTAGCTTCGCCGGCGCCGAGCAAGCCTCTGGCTTCAGTGACCCGTTCCGGAGCAAGATTTCGCTTTCTGGGATCCGCGAGAAGGGAAATTATGTGCAAAGCTGCAATTCCGCCGAGAATCAGGGCGGGTTCTAAATAATGCGAGAATGCGGGTTGCGCCAGTGCTCGCCGGACTATATTGACCGCCGCGGGCCACCCCTCCCCAACGAGGGGCGAATATCTGGAAGGATAGAATGGCGAGTTCAAGCAGGCCGGAGGTTAAGCCGGCCAATCCCAGATTCTCATCCGGACCCTGCGCGAAACCGCCGGGATGGAGCGCCGATGCGCTGGAGAATGCGCTGCTCGGCCGTTCGCACCGGTCCGTCGAAGGGCGGCTGCGGCTGAAATTAGCTATTGAAAAAACGCGGGAGATACTGGGTATCCCCGGCGACTACAGAGTTGGAATCGTCCCGGCGTCGGATACCGGCGCGATGGAGATGGCGATGTGGACGCTCCTTGGCCTTCGACCGATTGAAATGCTCGCTTGGGAAAGCTTCGGCAAGGGGTGGGTTTCGGATGTAAAATCCGAGTTGAAGCTTTCCCCTCGCGTTCGAGAGGCGGAATACGGCCGCCTCCCCGATTTGTCGTCCGTCGATTTCGACCGGGACGTGGTGTTCGCCTGGAATGGCACGACAAGCGGCGTAAGGGTTCCGAACGGGGATTTTATTCCTTGCGAACGGGGCGGACTGGTAATTTGCGACGCGACATCGGCCGTATTCGCCACCGAGTTGCCGTGGCGGAAGCTGGATGCCGCGACGTTCTCGTGGCAAAAGGTCCTGGGCGGCGAAGCCGCGCATGGAATGCTAATTCTTTCGCCTCGAGCGGTCGAGAGAATCGAGTCCTTCAAGCCCGCCTGGCCGATACCGAAAATTTTCCGGCTCGCGAAAAACGGGAAGCTAATCGAAGGGATATTCACAGGCGCGACCATCAACACGCCCTCGATGATCTGCGTCGAGGACTATCTTTTCGCGCTCGAATGGGCGGCCTCGTCCGGAGGGCTGCCTTGGCTGATCGAAAGGGCGAATGCCAATTCCGCGGCGATCGGCGAATTCGTCGAGCATAGGAGCTGGATCGATTTTTTGGCCGAAGACCCGTCCACGCGTTCGAACACGAGCGTCTGCCTTAAATTCGCGGGCGATGAAATCGCCGGGGCCGATGCCGCGAATTTCGCGAAATCGATCGCGCTGCGGCTTGAAGCCGAAGGGGTCGCCTACGATATCGGTTCCTACAGGGACGCTCCCCCCGGCTTGCGCATTTGGTGCGGCGCCACGGTGGAATTGCGCGACATTGAAATCTTGCTTGCCTGGCTGGACTGGGCGTTTGAATCGGAGCTCGAGGCGCGCGGCTTGCGAAAAATTTCTCAGGCCGGGATTCCCGGATTAGGCGGAGGCGACTGAAATGACTCTCAAAGTACTTGTTTCGGACAAGCTCGCTGAATCCGCGGTCGAGACATTCCGAAGCAATGGCATCGATGTTTCATTCGAACCGCAGCTCGGAAAGGACAAGTCGGCGCTGGCGGAAGCGATAGGCGAATTCGACGGCCTCGCCATCAGGTCCGGTACCAAGGTTACTTCGAAGCTGCTCGAGTCGGCGGGAAGGCTGAGAGTGATCGGGCGCGCGGGGATAGGAGTCGACAATATCGACGTTTCGGCAGCTTCGATGAACGGCATCCTGGTTATGAATACTCCGTTCGGCAATTCCATTACGACAGCGGAGCATACGATCGCCATGATGATGGCGCTGGCGCGGCAAATTCCGGAAGCCAGCCATTCCGTTCATGGCGGCAATTGGGAAAAATCCCGATTCATGGGCATGGAGCTGTTCGGAAAGACTCTCGGCGTTATCGGCTGCGGAAATGTCGGGGCGCCGGTCTGCAGGCGCGCGATCGGCCTGGGAATGAAAGTCGTCGGGTGCGACCCGTTCCTAAGCGCCCAAAAGGCGCGCGAGCTCGGCATTGAAAAGGTCGAGCTGGTTGAATTGCTGCGCCGGTCCGACATCGTAACGCTTCACCTCCCCCTGATCGAAAAGACTAGGCGGATATTGAACGCGAATTCGCTTGCGATCGCAAAGAGGGGCGTTCGAATCGTCAATTGCGCTCGGGGAGGCCTTGTGGACGAAGCGGCTCTTGCGGATGCGATTCGGTCGGGCCATGTCGCGGGAGCCGCCGTCGATGTCTTCGACAGGGAGCCTCCCGAAGGGAGCCCGCTAATCGGACTGCCGGGCGTCGTGGCCACGCCGCATCTCGGAGCGTCTACGACCGAAGCGCAGGAAAAGGTTGCAATCCAGGTTGCCGAGCAAATGTCGGACTTCCTGCTGCGAGGCGCGATTTCGAACGCGGTGAACATGCCTTCCATCAGCGCGGAGGAATCTCCGCTTCTCATGCCGTGGATCGCGCTGGCCGAGCATCTCGGCTCGTTCGTGGGGCAAATGACCGATGAACCGATCAGGGCCGTGAATCTGCTATACAACGGCGCGGTCGCGTCAATGAATACCGCCGCTTTGAACGCATCCGCGACGGTGGGGCTTCTCAGGCACGCGATTGCCGAAGTAAGCATGGTTTCCGCTCAAATGATGGCGAAGGATCGCGGAATCTCGATTTCAACGACCACGCAGTCGAAGTCCGGCGTATTCGACGCCTACGTCAAGCTAACGGTTGTCACCAAACTGCGCGAAAGATCGATCGCGGGAACCGTGTTCTCCGACGGCAAGCCCCGCTTCATCCAGATCAAGGGAATAAATATCGATGCCGAAATCGAACCGAACATGCTGTATACGACGCATGGGGACGTTCCCGGAATCGTTGGCGCTCTGGGAACGATATTGGGCAAAAGGGACATAAACATAGCTAATTTCACGCTCGGCAGGACAGCTGCGAAATCGGAGGCGATCGCGCTTCTTTCCGTGGATGAACCCGTCAATGCCGAAGTCGCCGGCGAGCTGAAAGATACGGGGCTTTTCCTGCAGGTGCGTCCGCTTCAGTTTCGAACCGCATCGATTGGTCTTCGCTGACGGCGGCAAAGCCGCGCGCGGCCGGTTCAGCAAGGAGCCTTGGCGCAGCGGCAGGCGGCGGGTATCGACTGCGCCGGGATGCGTCGAAAGACGGTCGCTCGGGCAACCGACCAAGGGGGAATATTGATTGGCCGTAGAACGAGTCGTATTGCTGGGAACGAAGGGCGGCCCGTCGCTGCGCAGCACGAAGCGCATGCCGACGTCATCGCTGATCGAAATCGGCGGAAAAACAATCGTGGTCGATGCCGGCCTCGGCGTTTCGCGGAGTCTGGTGGGAGCCGGCGTGGACCTCGCCGAAATTGACGCGGTGTTCTTGACGCACCTCCATTCCGATCATCTTCTAGAGCTCGGTCCGCTGATCTATACCGCTTGGGCAAGCGGCCTGTCGCGGCCGATAGGGCTATTCGGGCCGTCGGGAACCGAAGAGCACTGGCGGGCGTTTGCTAAATCCATGGATTTCGACATCGAGCTTCGAATAGTTGACGAAGGCCGCCAGGATCTGAGGGAGCTGGTTCGAATCGTCGAGTTCGCGGAGGGCGACGTTTCCGTCGAGGGCCTGCAAGTGGCCGCGCTTCGGGTCCCGCACCCGCCTGTTCGCGAGACCTACGCATTGAGATTTGACTGCGAAGGATGGCGAGTAACGTTCGGCGCGGATACGGCCTACTTCCCGCCGCTCGCTGAATTCGCGTTCAAGAGCGATATTCTGATTCACGAAGCGATGGTCGAAAAGGGCGTGGAAAAACTCGTCGCGAGGTCGCGGCACGCTAGCCGCCTAAAAGAGCATCTGTTCGCGAGCCATACCGATGCGCGAGATGTCGCTCGAATAGCGAAGTCGTCGGAATCGCGCCACCTCGTGCTCAATCACTTGGTTCCGGCGGACGATTCGGAGATAAAGGAAAGCGACTGGCTCGACTCGGTGCGCGCCGTTTGGGACGGGCGCGTGACATTGGGCTACGACGGGCTGGAAATCGAAAGGGCGGAATAATGAAGCTTGCGACATTGCCGAACGGAACGCGGGACGGTCGGCTCGCGGTCGTGTCGTCGGACCTCGAGCGCTATGCTCCGGCAGACGAAATCGCGCCGAATTTGCAGGCCGCGCTCGACGACTGGTCGAACGCTTCGCCGAGGCTGCGGGAAATCTACGAAGACTTGGAGAAGGGACGGGGATTATCGCCTTTCAGGCAGGATGAGGCTCTTGCGCCGCTGCCGCGCGCCTTCCAGTGGGCCGACGGTTCGGCATATGTCAACCACGTCGAGCTGGTTCGGAGAGCGAGAGGCGCGGAAATGCCGAATAGCTTTTGGACGGATCCGCTGATGTACCAAGGAGGCTCGGACACCTTCCTAGCCGGGCGCCAGAGCATTTGCCTCGCGAATCAGTCCTGGGGCATCGACATGGAAGGAGAAATCGCCGTTATCGTTGACGATGTTCCGATGGGTGCCTCGGCGGAACGCGCGGCTTCTTCGATACTTCTTTTCATGGCGGTAAACGATGTGAGCCTGCGCGGCCTGATCCCGGCCGAGCTCGGAAAGGGCTTTGGATTCTTCCAGTCGAAGCCGCCGACCGCGTTCTCTCCGGTGGCGGCGACCCCCGACGAATTCGGCGATGCCTGGGACGGGGAGCGCGTGCATCTGCCTCTTTGCGTCGATCTAAACGGCGAGCCGTTCGGCAGGGTCCGGGCCGGCGTCGATATGACATTCGGGTTTCCGCAGCTGATATCCCATGCGGCGAAAACGCGGCCGCTTGCGGCCGGAAGCATTATCGGCTCGGGAACCGTGTCCAACAAGCTGAACGGCGGCCCGGGAAAAACCATCTCCGAGGGCGGCGTCGGCTACTCCTGCATCGCCGAACTCAGGATGGTCGAAACGATCGAAGCCGGAAGCCCCAAGACGCCGTTCCTGGCGTTTGGAGACTCGGTGAAAATTTGGATGGACGGCGACGACGGGAAGTCAATATTCGGCGAAATCGAACAGCAAGTAGAAGAATACAGAGGGTGCGGCTAAATGAGCAAGACATTCGCGTCGCAGGGCGACCTGAGCGAGAAAAAAACTAGTTTCACTGAAATCGGAAGCGGCCTTTACGCCTTCACGGCCGAGGGCGACCCGAATTCCGGGGTCGTAATCGGGGATGATTCGGTTATGGTGATCGAAGCTCAGGCCACGCCCAAACTCGCCGAAATGGTGATCGCCGAAATCAGGAATGTTACGGACAAGCCGATTTCGCACTTGATGCTTACTCACTATCACGCGGTCAGGGTGCTCGGCGCATCGGCATTCGGCGCGAGCCAGGTGCTCATGTCGGAAAAAGCCCGCGCCATGGTGGCCGAACGCGGTCTCGAGGACTGGAAAAGCGAATTCCAGAGATTTCCCAGATTGTTCGAAGGGCACGAGTCCATTCCCGGTCTCACATGGCCGACGACAACTTTCAGCGATCGGATGACGGTCTACCTCGGTAGCCGGAAAATCGAGATCTTTTGCCCGGGAAGAGCCCATACGGCCGGCGACGCGGCGGTATGGGTGCCTGATGCGCAGGTTATGTTTACGGGCGATATCGTGGAATATCATTCAGCCTGCTACTGCGGCGACGGCCACTATGCCGACTGGGGAGCAACTCTCGGCGTAATTGAAAGCTATTCCCCCGAAGCGATCGCCCCCGGGCGAGGCGACGCGCTGGTTGGATGCGACCGGGTCGAATCCGCTATCGAAGGAACAAGGGCGTTTTTAGAGGCGACTTACCGCCCGGCCGCCAAAGTCGCATCCAGAGGGGGAAGCCTTCGCGAAGCCTTCGACGCCGTTCGCGAACGGTGCGATTCGGATTTTTCGCATTACGCGATTTACGAGCATTGCCTTCCGTTCAACGTGTCGAGAGCCTTCGACGAGGCGAGAGGAATCGACACGCCGAGGATCTGGACGGCGGAACGAGATCTGCAGATGTGGGAGGACCTGCAAGGATAGGCTCGAGCGGCGGCTGTCGAATTCGGCGCGGAGCGCGAGCATGCCGACTCCCAAAGGCGACTCCCGGCGAATTAATTGCGCTCTCTGTTCGCATGCCGCGCCGCAGTCATCGCGGCGGGAAAGAAATTGAAATTCAAGCCTCCCAAATTCCCCTACAGAAAACCGCCCGGACTGGGTGAGCGCGAGGGGCGCAAAAAAGCGATTGTCGTAGGTGCCGGGCCAATCGGCCTTTCGATGTCGATCGAGCTTGCCAATCATGGCGTTTCCAGCGTCCTCGTTGACGACAACGATATCGTTTCGGTTGGATCTCGTGCGATTTGCTGGTCGAAGCGCTCTCTAGAATTATTTGATCGATTTGGTATCGGCGACCGGGCCGTGGACAAGGGCGTAACTTGGAGCGTCGGGCGAACATACCATCGGGACAAGGAGCTTTTCAGTTTTGATTTGCTTCCCGAGGCCGGCCATAAGAGGCCCGCTTTCATCAATCTGCAGCAATACTACGTTGAGGCCATTCTCGCGGAACGCGCCATGGCGCGGCCCGAAATAGATCTTCGATTTCGCAACAAGATTGTAGACGTTCAAAACTGCGGCGATAGCGTCAAGGCGAAGATCAGGACTCCGGATGGCGACTACTGGCTGGAATCGGATTATCTCGTAGCTTGCGACGGAGTTCGTTCAACGGTTCGCAGCCTGCTTGGCCTGGATTTTTCGGGCGAAAAATTCGAAGAGAGATTTTTGATCGCCGACATCGAAATGAAGGCCGATTTTCCTTCCGAGCGCCGATTTTGGTTTGAACCGAGCTTCCATGCCGGGCAATCGGCCCTTCTCCACAAGCAGCCGGACGATATCTACCGAATCGACCTTCAGCTTGGCCCGGACGCCGATCAGGAAGAAGAGCGCCAGCCAGGCAAGGTCATCGAAAGAATCGAAAAAGTGGTCGGGCATTCCAAGTTCCGCCTGGAGTGGGTCTCGGTCTACACTTTTCAATGCAGGCGGCTCGAGAATTTCGTTCATGATAGGGTGATTTTCGCGGGAGACTCGGCGCATGTCGTATCTCCCTTCGGCGCTCGAGGCGGCAACGGCGGCCTTCAGGATGTCGACAATTTGGGCTGGAAGCTCGCGGCGGTCATCGACGGCAGATCGCCGGCTTCGCTCCTGGATTCATACGATGCCGAAAGAACGTACGCCGCCGACGAAAACATCCTCCACTCCACTAGGACGACGAATTTCATGACGCCGCCGAGCGGATATAAAAGATTGGCCCGCAACGCGCTTCTCCATCTCGCCGCGATTTCGAGTCGCGCCAGGCCATGGGTCAATTCAGGACGCCTGTCCGTTCCTTGCGTCTATTTGCTCGACTCGGCCGATGATCCGGATTTACCGGCAGTCACGCGCCCGGGTTCGGTCGCAATGGATGCGCCGCAGGAGTCCGGATGGCTAATAGACATGCTCGGCTCGGTTCCCATACTGCTTGGGGTCGGCTGCGATCCTCCCGAAATAATTGGCGCGAAGTCCGTGCGCCTGAAAATGAACGAGTTCGTTCGCGAGAGATATCTCGGATCGCAGCGAAGCGCCGTCTACCTGGTGAGACCGGACCAAGTCGTGCAGGCCCGTTGGAAAATCGCTGAATTTAGCGAAATCAAAAAATCGCTCGGAGCAATGTGGGGGCGAGAAATCTGATTTGAACTTACAAGGCTGTCCGCGCTTTTCGGAGTGTCTGTCGACGGCTGTGCAGAAGCGCGGGGTTTTGGCGAGTCCCCGCGCTTTCGGCCGATAACAAGATCCGCGATGCCGGCTTGATAGCCGGCGTAACCGGCGGAGAAGATGAGCCGCCTGCTAGCTCCGGGAATGAATGGGTTCGCAGTGGCTCGCGAACCGTGGACCCGTCCGCCTCGAGGGCGAAATCCAAAAGGTGGGGCTTCGACGGGCGCAGACTGGATGTTCCGGTTCTCCTGAAGGAGCGACTCGGAAGAATAGACGTCCGCGTTTCGCGAGGTTTTGGGCCAACTGCAGCGCGGCAAGGAGCCGGAGGGCTTAATCGGGAATTGCTCGCCGTCGCGGATTCGGAAGGCAAAGTACGGCGTCCTTGGCGGCTACTCGCCGAGCTCTTCTAGTCGGAGGTCGACAAATTCCCCGATCCGGACATTTGCGTCTCGCCGGTGCGCGTCATCGGCACTGCCAGCGATGCCGGCGACGCGGCGGCCGTCGGGATCCTGAAGGAGTTGAGCTAAACCAGCGCGGTCTTCCCCGAAACTGACCTGCGCATGCTCTATGGTCTGCCCGCCGAAATACGAATGGTCGGGATGTCGGAACTTGCGGAATCATCTCTATACGATTTTTGCCGACGGAAATATTCGACGCGGTCCAGTTGGCGGTGCCGGCAGGTTCAACGGCAATTGCCGACGCAGCGGCTGCAAAGATCGCCGGTCGAATTCGCATTGAGCCGGAGACAATCGGCGACAATTGCTATTATCTCGGGTTTCTCTTCACTTTAACCAGCCTACAAGTTACGATGTGCGCTCTGACCAAAGAGAAAAATGAAAGAGTCGCTAGCGATGTCGGGTTCGACGATTTTTCTTGTTTCGAGGCGGCGCTCAGTTCGACAACTATCGGCGCGATGCTAAGAGTTCCGCTTTTTCAGCTCCGCTCGGACCAAGTGCTTCGAGTGCACGAGGCGCGAATACTGATGCAGGAAAGCAATAGGGTATTCCGCTATTCTACGGCGCCGAGAATCGCGAAGCATAAAAGGTATCCGGAGGAATTGATTCAAAAGTCGGAGAATTGGAATGGGAAAATCATGGCGGCATCGGAAAAGGCACTCGAACAGAGTCGGGCAAGCCTAGGAGAAAGCTGCGAGGAATTTTCCTTCAAGCCGTCGAATTCTCTCGCATCCCCGTTAAAAAAATTCGCCGCGAAATTGAGCGCAGCGGTCAAAGTGGCTTCTGAGAATGTTGTGAACGACATGGGAGCCTCGACCGACGAATTCGCGGCGAAGTCGGATTCCTTCCGAGGAAACGCATTAAAAGGGCTGGCGGATCTAGCCGATAATTCGGCAAATGCGACAGCGGAACTGGAATCCGTCGCTAGGGCTTCCAAACTGGCGGCAAGGAATATCGAGAAATCCTCAAGGCATATGTCTGTCGAGTTCGAGCACTCGCCGAGAAGTCCGGTAGGAAACCGTTGATTGCATCGGGAATAGCGCAATCCGCGAAATTTTGCATCCGCGCGCAATTCGCGCAGGCCTAATGGGAGATTACGAAACTGGCGAGACTTCATCAGCCTACCGGCCCGCGAAGACATTATAGGCGCGGTGCGATAATGGGACTGACGATTGCGGAAACCTTCATGCTGGTTTCCTTCGCTTTGCTATTGCTATTCCTGTTTTGGCGGCTCGATTTGCAGGAGCGGCAAGAATTGCGCGGCCAAATAGAAGGTTCTGAACTCGAAGAAATTGGATCGTCCGAAGTTGAACGTCTTCGGCGAATTTTCGAGTCGGAAAGTTTTTCGGAAGACGACTTGACGCTGTTGCGCAATTTATATGCGCAGGATTCCGAAAATGGACTCAATGAGTTTCGAAACTTGGCGAGATCGGGAAACATGCAGCCGCTGGCAATCTGCCTTGCTCGACCGCCGGAAGAAATGAACGAGCGATGGAGGCTGCTCGACGAGAGTATCGTTCGACAGCTGGCGGAGACGGCGGTTAACATGCCGGAGCGGCAGAAGAGAACTCTCCAGACCTTGATCGAGACAGAGGATTTGGCCGGTCTGGCAGCCGAATGCACCGGTTTTCAGGAAATCGTCGGCGAGGGCCGCACCGCTTCCGAGGTTCGAGATGCTCTCGAAGTGAGCGACGCGCTTGTATCGGCAGGCGAAAGCGACTCGGAAGACTTGAAGTCTCGGATCAGATCGAGGCTAGTCAGCGAAGTCGAGGGGCAGCAGCGAATCGTCTCCGACCTCGTGAGAGTACTTGGCGTGTACGTAAGTGAAGTCGGCGGTCAAATTAGAGATGACGGAGCGATCGTGCTGCCAAACAGCATCACATTCGCGCGAGCTAGCGCGCAGCTTACGCAGCAAATGCGCGAATTCCTTGGTCGCGCATGCGACCCTTGGATTAAAGTTCTCGAGTCTTCCGGCCTGGATATCGAGGAAATCCGCTTCGAAGGACACTCTTCGCCGGAATGGTCGGGGGCCGCGTCGGAGGCGGAAGCGTTTATGCTGAATTTGGAGTTGAGCCAGAGGCGAGCTCAGGCTGCGCTGTCCGAATGCCTCGACATCGTTGGCGATGTCGACAGGCAAGCCTGGGCAAGAAAGCGCATGACCGCGGTCGGATTTTCTTCTAGCCGCCCCATCGTTGTCGAAGGTCGCGAGGATCTGCCGCAGTCCCGCAGGGTCGTATTCAGCTATTCAACCAGCACGAAACGGCTGCTCGAGGACATTGAGAATGTCGTCGAGGAATAGTTGAACTAATTTTGAATCCGGCGATCGCCAGTTTGAGAAACTCCGCGGATACCGGTCCTTCGAGGATTGAATCGCCGAAATCCTTCTGCAATTTGAGGATTGTCCGGCGCCGCTCCCCCGGCGAAATTCGCCGGCCAAAGGGTTCCTGATCGACAATGAAGCCAATGCATCGACGATCCAAGGCAAGTTCAAGGGCGACTCCCGATTTCTCCTTGGAGGCCGGTCTGCTGGAAAGAGGCTATTTACGCGTAGCGGGAGTGGACGAAGCCGGGCGCGGGCCGCTGGCAGGACCGGTTACCGCCGCGGCCGTCCGGCTAGATCCCCTAGATTATCCGGATGGACTCAACGACTCCAAAAAGCTTAGCGCGAAATCGAGAAAAGACCTGTTTGAAAAAATTATCTCTTGCTCCAGCTATTCGATTTCGCACGTGCCGGTCGAAGAAATCGATAGTACCGACATCTTGCGAGCTGCTCTGGAGGCTATGAGGAGGTCTCTAGCCAACCTTTCGCCGCCGCCGGACTATGCCTTGGTCGACGGCAATCGCGTTCCGATCAATTTGCAGTGTCCGGCCGAGGCCGTGGTCAAGGGCGACGGGTGTTCGTTATCGATCGCGGCGGCATCAATTCTTGCAAAAGTTAGCCGCGACCGAATTATGGCGGCATACGACGCTCAATATCCCGAATACGGCTGGATCTCGAATGCGGGATACGGCACGAAAAGCCATATCGAGGCGTTGCGCAAATTCGGCCCCACTCCGATTCACCGCAAGTCCTTCGCTCCCGTTCGCGCTTTGGTCGAAGCGCGAAGCGAACGCGCAGAAATATAGGTTTCAAGACGTTGAATTCCGCGGCGCTCTTGCTGATCGCGCTGGCTGTGGACGCGGTCTTCGGAGAGCCGAAGAAGTTGTGGGATTCCGTGGCTCATCCCGTGGTGATTATGGGGCGTACGGTGCAATTGGCCGAACTGAAACTCAATTGCGGAAGCGGGAAGAAACTCAAAGGCGTTGTCGCGCTATCGTTATTTTGCGCAATTTCCGTCGCCTTCGGGTCGGCAATTTCCGCGGCGCCGGATTACGGCATCCTGGAAGTTTTGTGCGTCGCCGTCCTGCTGGCGCAAAAGAGCCTCGTCGAACATGTCGGCAATGTCGCGGCATCGCTCAGAAAGAGCACCCAGGCCGGCAGAAAGGAAGTCGGCCGAATCGTAGGCCGCGATACTGCCGATCTGGATGAGAGCGGCGTTTCCCGAGCCGCGATCGAAAGCGCAGCGGAAAACTTCTCCGATGCCGTCGTGGCGCCGGCCTTCTGGTATCTTGCGCTTGGATTGCCCGGATTGATAATCTGCAAATTCGTAAATACCGCCGACAGCATGATTGGATACAGATGCGAGCGGTATCGGGAATTCGGATGGGCATGCGCCAAAGCCGACGACTTGCTTAACTATATTCCCTGCAGGCTCAGCGGCTTGACATTTGCGATCGCGGGCGGATCCTTCCGTGCAGTGCGGATAATGATGCGCGACGCGCGCAGGCATCGTTCCCCGAGCGCCGGATTCCCGGAAGCGTCCGCTGCCGCTGTTCTGGGAATTGCGCTTTCCGGCCCGAGGAACTACGGCGGGAAGGTCACCGAGGATCCCTACATCCACGATGAAGGTAGAAAGTCGCTGCATGCCGACGATGTGGATGCGACCGTGGGTTTGCTTTGGCGCGCATGGTGGGTTTTGTCGGCGCTGGTCCTCGGCATCGCCGCGGTGCATTAGCCGAATTCGGGCCGAAAATCCTCGAAAATCAGATTGTCCGCGATTCGCAAGGCGGCGGCGGCTTCCTTCTCGCTGCGCACGGTCCAGGCAAGAAGCGGAAAATTCTGCCTGGCGTCTGGAAGCCCTCTATGTTCGCATGCCACGAAATCCGGGTCGCACGCAGCGAATTCCGTCTCGGAAATTTCAGCCATGCTTTCGCAAATCAATCCGCGCGTAAATTCCGGCGCATGATTCTTGAGCCACTCGACGGTAAAGCTGTCGAACGACTGAACGGCGAAGTCGCCCGCGTATCTTCGTAAGATTCTGCAAGTTTCCGATTCCATGCGGGAGGAATGATTTTCGGTTTTGATTTCGACGAGCAGCGGCACTCTGCCGTCGACGAGATCCAGCACCTGCTGGAAGGACGGGATTTTCTGATCGGTTGAATAGAGCATCAATTCGATCAGTTCGCTGAAATCGGAATCGGCGACATTCCCGCTGGCCCCGGTAATTCGAGCAAGCTGGCCGTCATGGAAGGCAACAGGCGCCCCGGTTTTCGGAATTCTGATATCGAGTTCAATCGGGAATCCTGCGCTTGCCGCAGCGTCGAAAGCCGCTAGGCTGTTTTCGGGAACCGATTCTCCTTCGTGCAGCCCCCGATGCGCTATAGGGGAATTTAGCAGCCAGTCCGGCACTCTCATTTCGGATTCCTCGGCTTGCGGTTGTCGAGCTCCGATGAAAACTCGATTTCTCAATATCAGTAGTAGCTAGAACTTAAACCTGATTGTTTTAATGCCTCGTTGGCCGACACTCTGACTTGTAAATTGAAGGCCGTGAAGCTTGTCTTGCAATGGCAGCAAATTGAAGGCGGAAAACCGAACCGGCGAGCATTGAATGCCCCATGCGAATTGACCGGGTCCGCGTTTTTAACGCGGCTCCCGAATGAGACTGCCGGCAAAAGCCGGCGAGGGGGATCCTCCGGCAGGCTACTCCGGCTTCGCATTTATCGAAATTAAAAGTTTTCCACATCCGCGCTTGGGTGTAGCCCAAAATGGTTGATTGGGTCGAATGTGAGTTTCCGACCTTCCAACCCATAAAGAGGAGCGCTGCTATAGGAATACTTTCTCGCATCGCTTTTCAACAAGTTTGAGATACACCCTCCGCGCTTCGTACAGCTCCTGTGGATGATTCTCTTTGAATCATCCTTGATCCTGTACATGTGACCATAACCGGCGCGGTGGCCCACGCGAACCTGAGGACGGTATTGGAGACGGCGCGCAAGCAGGGCTGGAACACATTGGAGACGTTCGAGGCGAGCCCGGCGGCGGCCAAGCTGAAGACGTCGTAGACATGCTGCTCCGTCCTCGAGATACCGGAATTTGGCTGAAAAGATGCCGAGCGGTCGCGCGACGGTCGAAACTCGCCTTGAAACCCAAATCTCACCGGAAAATAGATGGAATTTGGAACGTGACTTGTTGCATTGCTAGAAGATGTTGCATCGACAAGCACAAAGTCGTCTCGGAAAGATGATCGCATTATTCGACCACTTGGCGAGGTGGAGCCGGAATGGGCCCTTAAGCTGATCCTTGCCGCGATTGCCACTCGACGGTTCACGCGCCATGCGGCGGGAATATCGTCGGGAGACTTTCCGATTGCGATGCTGAATTCCGAAATCGCGGAGAGGATTGAAACAAAGGGCCTCATCGTGCGGCTGTTTACGGCAACGGCCAATGAAAAGGCTCGTCGCAACCGGATGGGCACGCCCTTCTGCCGGAAGCCTATGGGCGAGCGCAGAAGTATATCGATAAGAGCGAAAAATCATTGATATTAAGAAACGATTCCATATCCACTTGGTGGGAAGGCGTGTCGAAGAATTGTGGGACGTAGAATGAAAATCAACATCCCAATACGAGGTCTGTCGCAAGTCGTTTAGGCGAACGCGGCCTTCGAACACTAGGAGACTGCGGCAAAGGGGGCGGTAGCAGAGAATACGGCGAAATTCCATTAGCTCGATGAATCTCTAAACTCGCTGCGAAGCCCCCTCGGGCGGAAAAAGGCGATCGGGAGTGTCCCATGTGCTTCGCGGACCCGAAGGCAACACGTCAGGGGACTGATCGATCGCCATGACCATCAATCATAAGTGCGCCGTTTAGTTTTCTATCAGTTCTGCAATCGGACTGAGCTATGAAATTCAAAAAGAGGCGCTGCCCGGATCCCGGGTTCGAAAAGACCGGGACATGAACTGGCGATCAAGTGGCGGATTGTGACGAAAGGTAATTCGGAATGAGTAGTGCGCGGGCGCTCAGCATCAATTGCGACGAAAGCTGCAAACTGGGGAATGACGGCATTCCCGACGTGGCATTGGTCGCGGTTTCTTGCGAGGCGCATGTCGTTCGGAAACTATCTGAGCAAATACCATCTCTGATTAGATGGTTGACGCAATATAAATTCAATAAGGGTGTAGTTCAGATTCGTTGGTTGGCATGATTTTCGCGGAGACTGCGGTTCGGCGGCTGCCGCTGGACTGTGAAAGGGACAAACGCCATTCTGGCCGCCAAGTGCTGCATCAAATACATGCGCAGGGTAGACTCCTTGACTGGAAAGTTTGACTGGCCGCCACAGCATAAACCAACAAAATCGGATTGCACCCATTCAATAATTGGAAGTTGACAGAAACAAAAAGTGAAAAAGTTACGTAATTTCAGACACCCGTATCAATCCCGCAGCCCGGGGACGGGTTCTACGTTCATGAATTTCAACAGCACCAGCAAGTGAAACTCTGCCTTAATGCGTCAGAGCCGTCCACCAGGGCGGTGCACGGCTTGGCCCTCGTTATCGAAACAATCTGCATCTGTCCCGCGAAAATTCTGAATGAACATATTCAGCATGTCCGGGTGATTGCAAAACACGGTCATCCAGACCGTGTTGATACTAATCAATAAGCGCGGCCATTTGATTATTTGGGGCGCGTTTCAGATACTGCGCCTTTTTTCTTTCCAAGTAGACAAGTTGGGGTAGCTCTGCTTCCCGGTCCCGCGGAGGCGGATCGG
>Ga0209754_1000521_pt1 | contig 52337 bp, 37 predicted proteins | sample MesohylBB_FD_187295 | JGI IMG/M metagenome (GOLD analysis project Ga0209754, IMG submission 187295) | Host-associated microbial community of the marine sponge Aplysina aerophoba from Gulf of Piran - sponge mesohyl, lysed by bead beating... | ecosystem: Host-associated > Porifera > Sponge >...
GCGTGACATGATGCGCCTCCGTGAACCGGCTCCCGCACCCCGGATAGCGGCAGCCGCGGTCCCGCTCCTCCAGCGCGCGCCGGATGTGCGGCGGGATGGTCCGCGTCTTCCGCCCCACCCCCATCACCGCCCCGTCGCGGTGCGTCATCGGCACCACCGCCGCGTCGCACGCCATCCGCCTCGAGGTCTCGGCGCTCACCCGCACCCCGTCGACCTCCGAGCGGCCCGGTTCCCCGTCCTTCTCCAGCGTCGCCATCTCGGTGTGGACCGTCACCTGGAACCGCTCGGCACGCGTCCCCGATTCTCCACCGAACCCCGCCGCCAGCGCCCGCTCGGCAACCAGTCCCGCCGCGTCGGCCCGCCGTTGGCCCGGCTTGGGCCGCGCCGTCGGATCCTCATCACGATACAGCGCGTCGTTCGCCGCTTCGATCGCCCGCATCAGCGCGGCTCCGGCCTCGGGCTCGAGCCGGCCCCGCACGACGTACATCCCGTCCCCGTCGATCACGACCGACAGCGCGCGGCTCTGGTGCCGGGCCTCTTCGGCCGTGAGCTCGCCGTCCCGCGACAGATGTTTCCAGCCCCGCACGATCCGCTCCAGCTTCCCGGCCGAGCCGGCGTGCGCGTACTCGAGCAGGGTGGCTTCCGTGTCCGGTGTCGCAACCCGGGTCATGGCCCGGACCTTGGCGTAGGAGAGTTTGCCCGTCTTCATCTCGGCGGAGGTGAGCGGCAGGTTCTCGAGCGCGTGCGCCACCCGCACATTCTCGCGCGCGGTGCCGAGCATGCGGCTGGTCCTCCAGGCGAGCCACTCGGCGCACGAGGTGAACGCTTCGGCCCAGCCCTCGCGGCGGTCGAACTCGGCGACGAGGGTGAGCATCTCGTAGGTGGCGATGTTGATCCGGGCGGCGAGGTCGGCGATGCGTTCGCCGAGTTCAAAGAGGTCGTCGTTCATGGGGTTGTCGTTCATGGGGTCGTGCTCCTAACGTCAGATACGGCAATGAGTTACCCCTGAAAGATAACGGCGGCATTCGGGACCTCCCGTAGCGGCCCGGGACGCGAAAGCCCGGGTCGGGACGGCTTCAAGGGGTACTTCGGCCGCGTTCGCCCCGCAGCGGCCCGCGTGCGGCTTCCAGCAGCCTTCCAGCACGGCATCCCGCACCTCGCCGAAGTCGCGGTCTCAGACCTGTCCATGGCTGGTTGGGACTGCTGTTCGGCGATTTGGGACGACAGGGGGTCGGGTGCAGCACAGCGCACGGGTGGCGCAGCGCACGATGGCGGGGACAACCGCGTGGCGTTGAACGTTGCTCGCCCCTGCCGAACCGGCACCTCGTCCTGCCGAACCGGCTGGCGCCATCGCCGAACCGGCTCGCGCCAAACAACCGGCGGCCCGCCCCACCCCCGACCGCGTCTCGCCCCCCCGACGTTTCCGCGGCAAAACCAGGGACACCCACATGCTCGAACAGGCCTGGTTCCCCCGGATGGGTCCTAGCGGTGGCCGCCACTTCCGCGCAGCTTATCCGGGCGCATCAGACCGCGCATCCGACGAGACTCGCTCCCACAATCCGAATCCCACAATCCGCATCTCATGAAATCCGCATGCCACAGGAGACAATGGTGACAGCCCTGTCATTTCCCAGGACCGCTTTGACCCTCCCGCCGACCATCACGGCCCTCCCGCCGACCATCATGACCCTTCTGGCCTTCGCCGTGGTGTCCGCCTTCATGTTCCTGGTGCCTGTCCCGGTAGTCTCCCAGGAATCCGATACCGCCCCCGACGCCACCCGCTGGGAGACCGGCCATTCGATCATGGTCGGCGACGAGACCGTCCAGTACGATGCGGTCGTGGCCGGCACGACCCTTGCCAACGACGACGGCGAGCCGGCCGCCAAGCTTTTCTACACGGCCTACTTCCGCACCAACGGGGCACCGTCACGGCAGCGGCCGATCGTCTTCTCGTACAACGGGGGTCCGGGATCCGCCTCCTTCTGGCTTCACATGGGGATCATGGGTCCGCGGCGGGTCGTCACCCCCGAAATCGGCCCACAGGGAGCACCTCCGTATCCGCTCGAAGACAACGCCTACACAATTCTCGACGTCGCCGACATCGTCATGGTCGACCCCATCGGCACCGGGTTCAGCCACACCCTGGGCGACACTCCCGGATCCGATTACTGGGGGATCGACGAGGACGCCGCTTCGCTGGCTCAGTTCATCCGGCGCTTCCTGAGCGAATACGACCGCTGGAACTCGCCCCGCTACCTGCTCGGCGAGAGCTACGGGACCACCCGTTCGGCCGTCCTGGCGAGGCACCTGCAGCGCGCCAACATCGATCTGAACGGAATCGTGCTCGTCTCATCGGTGTTGCAGTTCAACACCATCCAGTTCGCGCCTGGCGACGACCTGCCGTACATCGTCAACCTCCCCTCATACGCGATTACGGCGCGGTATCTGGAGGCCCTTCCGGGCCCCAACCCTCCCGACCTTGAAGCGTTCATGGCCGAAGTGGAAGGGTGGTCGCTCACCGAGTACGCCACCGCGCTGCTCGCGGGCAGCACCCTCGACGACGCCACCCGCACCCGCGTGATCGACCAGATGCACCGGTACACGGGGCTCAGCCACGACTTCATCGACAAGTCGGATCTGCGCGTTACCGCGCCGGCCTTCGAGGCCGAACTGCTTCGCGACGAGGGCAAGATCGTCGGGCGACTCGATGCCCGCTTCATCGGCCCGGCCGGCGACCTGCTCGGTGGCCGCCCTTCGCACGACCCGCAGTCGACAGCGATCAGCTCGGCGTACACCTCGGCGTTCAACAGCTACCTTCGCGACGAACTCGGGTACGACGGGGAGCGCGAATACGTCCCCAGCGGCGGCACGCGCAACTGGAACTGGGGTCGCCTCGGGGGAGGGGGAGGGTTCGTTCGCGGAGGCGGCACACCCAACGTCGCCCCCGACCTCGCCACGGCCATGAAACGCAACCCGAGCCTCGAGGTGCTCCTGGTCAACGGCATCTACGACCTGGCGACGCCCTATTTCGCGGCGGTGTGGACCATGGACCACATGGGACTGCCGCCCGAGCTGCGCGCCAACATCCATCGGGCCGACTTCGCGGCCGGTCACATGATGTATGTAGAGCAGTCGCTGCTGCCGCAGTGGAAGGAGACGCTGGACGGGTTCATCATGCGGACATCGGCTCGGCCGGTGCCGGTGTCGCAGTAGCCGCGCACGGCTATTGCCGGGGAACCGGTTCGCGGACTGGCGGCCCGCCGACTGGCAGGGCAGGCCTCATGCCGGCGATTGCCCGTCGTCGAGTTCCCGTCGCTGATTCCGCATCGCTGACTGCATGCCGCTGACCGCATGCCGATGACCGCATGCCGCTGACCGCCATCTTGCTGGTGCTCGGAGCGGGCTTCCTGCACGCCTCCTGGAACCTGATCCTCAAGCGCACCAGCCAACGCCTGCTCGTGACGTCGTGGGGCCTGCTGATCGGGGCGATCATTTTCGCGCCGGCGCTCTTTCCGGCCTGGCCGCCCCCAGCGCGGGTATGGCCCTACGCGGTCTGCAGCGCCTTGACGCTGGTCGCGTACTACACCTGCCTGGCTCGGGCCTATGAGCACGGAGACTTCTCACTGGTCTACCCGGTGGCGCGTGGCACGGCGCCGGCAATGCTCGCCGTCTGGGCAATCATCTTCCTGGGAGAACGACCGTCGCCCGTGGGCCTGCTCGGGATCCTGGCGATCCTCGGGGGGCTGGTCGTGCTCGGTGGGGCGCCGCTGTGGTCGCGGCGCAAGGGGATGGGCAGCTGGCGGGCACTGCGGACCCACACGCGCGGCTCCGGGTTTGCCTTCCTGGTCGCATTCCTCGTGTCCATCTACACCGCCATCGACGGCGGCGCGATGCGGCACTGGTCGCCGCTCCCGTACCTTGTCGTGGTATTCGCGCTTTCGGGTGCGGCGCTCATTTCGCTGCAGACAATACGCGAAGGTAAACAAGTGTTCCAGGTCCTGCGCACGCATTGGCTACCCACCGTTGCCATCGCCGTCATGACCCTGGCCGCGTATTCGCTGGTTCTCAGCGCCTTCCGGATCGCTCCGGTCAGCTACGCGGGGGCGGCTCGCGAGATCGGCATCGTCTTCGGCGCGCTCGCCGGATGGCTGTTGCTGGGGGAGCGCTTCGGGGGCATTCGAACCGCGGGCGCGGCGCTGGTGTTCGCCGGGATCGCCGCGCTGGCCCTGGCCCGCTGAAGCATGCCGGCGCCCGCGAATCCGCGCCACGACGATGAGCCGCCCGCGAATCCGCGTCGTGACCATGGGCCGCCCGCCAACCCGATCACGCACGTCCGCGAAGTCACCCCGGCCCGCTGGCCCGACTTCGAGGCCCTGTTCGAGTCCCGCGGCGGACCGAAGAGCTGCTGGTGCATGTTCTTCCGGCGCGACGAGTTCGGCCGCACGCCCCGCGCCAAGGAGAACCGCAGACGCGCAATGGCGGCGAAGATCCAGGGCGGAACTCGGGTCGGGCTACTGGCCTACGATGCCACGGACGAGCCCGTAGCGTGGTGCTCCGTCGCTCCCCGCGAGACGCTGGTCAACCACGGCGGACTCGAACCGCCGGACGAGGACCCGGCCACCGTCTGGTCCATCACCTGCTTCCATGTAAAGAGCGGGTTACGGAGACGCGGCGTCATGAGGCGCCTGATCGAGGAAGCGGTCGCCCACGCGCGCCGAAACGGGGCGAAGGTCGTGGAAGCGTACCCGGTCGACCCCGATTCACCCAGCTACCTGTTCTGCGGCTGGGTGCCCGTATTCGAGGCCCTCGGGTTCGTGGAAGTGGGCCGGGCGGGCCTGCGTCGGCACGTCATGCGCCGGGCGTTGCCACCCGCTTCTTCTCCTCTTCCAGATCCTCCACGCTCACCCCGTCCGTGATCCACGCCGGCGCCGGCTCCCCCTTCAGGTAGTGCCCGAACCACTCCAGGATCCGCCGGTGGTAGTCCTTCTGGTTGGCCTCCTCGCGGAATCCGTGATCCTCGCCCTCGTACACGAGCAGCACCATCTGCTTGTTGGCGCGGCGCGCGAAGTTGAAGAACTCCGTGCCCTGGTCCCAGTCCACGACCCCGTCCTCGTTCCCGAAGGCCATCAGCAGCGGCGTCTCCATGGTGTGGACTTCGTGGATGGGGGAGTTGCGCCGATGTGCGTCCGGGTCCTCCCAGAAGGGGACCTCCATGCGGGCCTGGCCGGTCTCCCAGTGGCTCAGTTCGGCGATCCCCGGGTTCCAGTGGAGCGCGCCCATGAAGCTCACGAAGTCGGTGAGGGGCGCCCCCGCGACCGAAGCTGCGAAGATGTCCGTGCGGGTCGGCAGGTAGGTCGCCTGGTACCCGCCCCAGGAGTGGCCGATGAGCCCGACCGCGTCCGGATCGGTGACGCCCATTTCGACGGCCTTCGCCACCGCGGCGCGCACGGATTCCAGCGCGCTCACCCCCGGTTCACGCGCTCGGTAGACGATGTCGGGCATCAGCACGGCGTACCCGTGCTGGGTCCACGCCGTGAAGTTGTAGTAGTCGCGCTCGCTGGGCGCGCGGAAGAAGTGCATCTGGGGGGACAGCATCTCGTAGGTGTAGACGATCGTGGGCACCGCGGTCCCGGTCTCGTAGTGCGCAGGGTAGAGGAGGACGAACTGCAGATCACGCCCGCCCTCGCTCACGAAGTCGACCAGCTCGGCGTGCCCCCACGCGACCTCGTCGATGAAGGGGTTGATGTCGGTGACCTGAGTGGGGTCCACAAGGTCGGGACCCGCGACGAAGACGTCGGGCGGATCGTCGAAGGCCATGGACCGGTAGGTGACGACGTCGGCGCTGTCCGCGCGGCTGAGCCCGAGCACGTACGCGTCTTCCAGGATGAGCGTTTCGACCGAATCCCAGCCGCTGCTCATGCGGGCGTAGCCGCGCTGCTCGGTCCTCTCGTTGTAGAGGGTGAGGTAGGGCCGGGAGTCGGGGGCGATGCCGGGCGTGTAGTCGTGGTCGGGAAGGCCTGCCACGCGGTGGGTGGTGCCCGTTTCGGCACCGCGGGTGAGCCGCGTGCCCCCGGAACCGTCGGGCGCCACACGCCAGATGTCGTGCTCGCCGTAGAGCAGGACCGCTTCGTCGTCCTCCAGCCAGGGGCGGGCACCGAAGCCGTGTGGGGGGATGAGATCGGTGGGCGTATCGTACCCCGTGTCTGCGAAGTCTTCCGCTAACCCTGACGTTACGTCATGCTGCTCTCCGGTGCGGATATCGAGGGTGTGGTAGTTCGTGCCGTCCCACCAGATCATCCAATTGCCCCCGTCGCTCGGCCATGCGTGACGCACTCGCGTGAGGAGCTGGCGGCGGTCACCGCTGCCGGCATCGATGGACCAGACATCCCGGTAGGGCCGCCCGAACATCGTGCCCCAGGGATACGGCTCGCTGGTCTCTTCGATCGCGACATCCCAGCCGTGCAGCAGCCGGGCGTTCGCCATCAGGTCGGAGCCGAGCACGACCACGCGGTCGTCGTCGAGGTGCCAGACGGCCAGCAAGGTGCGGTTGCCGTCCCGGACCTCCGCGGCCTTCTGCTCGGGGAAGAGGCGCACGTCCTTCGTGTGCCAGATCTGGAGGGCGGGGAGGTCGGGTTCCTCGTCGGGGCCGGTATCGTCGGCCTCGGTTTCGTCCGCCGGATCGCCTTCGTCGGCCGGCTCTGCCTCGTCGTCGGTCTCTGCGGTCTCCGCTTCAACCGGTCTGAGCCCCACGGAGATCATGCCGCCATCGTCCGACCAGACCGGCGCCCGGTTGCGGACCACCTCAAGGGTATCCGGGACTCCCGCGGTGCCGCCATCCAGCACCGTCATCTCGACTTCCCGGTCCAGGCCCCGCCACGCCAGCACGTCGTAGGTCGTGCCCTCCTCCGAGGCGTCTCCCCCCGAGCGCAGGACGGCCAGGTCGACGGAGTCGTCGCGCCAGCGCAGGCTCCGGTAGCTTGAGCCCGAGGCGTCCGCGGAGCGCAGGGTACCGGTCGCGGCGTCGTAGAGCTGCACTCCGTTGCCCACGTCGCTCCCGGTGGCGATGGCAAGTGCCAAGAGGGAGCCCAAAGGACTCCAGGCCATCTCGCTCACATTCCCGAAGGTGGTCTCGGCTCCGCTTTCCAGCGTGATGACCCGAAGATCCGCACCCTTGCCCTCGGGTTCGTCGGGCGGGTAGCCGCCGAGCGCGATGAAGTGGCCGGAGGCGTCGAATCGGCGCTGGGAGACAGCGTCGAACTCCCGGATCTCGCCCGTGCGAAGGTCCATTACCGAAGCTCTGTCCCGGGCGGGCTCGCCGGACTCCTCCAGCTGCTCCCGCTCGTCTGGCGACAGCCCGATCGTCCACGCGAGCCAGCGGCCGTCCGGCGAGAAACCCGGCGCCGAGCCCCACGGAAAGACACGGGTCGAGTCTTCTTCCAGCTTGCGCACGCGCAGCTCCGAGTCCTCGTCCACGCGGGTCACCGTGTATGCAATCCAGTCGCCGTGGGGCGACAGCACGGAGCCACCCAAATTCTCCCACCGGCCGTAGTCGTCGGGGGTGACGATGGGGCGCTCCTGCGAGTGGGCGGGGATGGCCGGGACGAGGCTGGCGGGAGCGAGGACAGCCGCGATCAGGAGCAAAGCCGGCGGGCAGGCGCGGGTCCGGGAGATGGGACGGGTCATGGGTCGATCACCTTGCGTTCGGGTCGGAGTCCGGGCGTGTATCATGATACATGGAACCCAACACCGGCGAGGTGTCCCCACCGTGTATCACCGCATCGTCTGCCTGACCGAGGAACCGACCGAGATCCTCTACCGCCTGGGCGAGGACCGGCGCATCGTCGGCATCTCCGGTTTTACCGTGCGTCCCGCGCGGGCGCGCAAGGAGAAGCCCAAGGTCTCGGCGTTCACGTCGGCGAAGATCGACCGGATCCTCGAGCTGGAACCGGATCTGGTCTTCGGCTTCTCGGACATCCAGGCCGACATCGCCGCCGAACTGATCCGCGGCGGGGTCGAGGTCCACATCTTCAACCACCGGTCCGTGGCGGAGATCCTGCGCACGGTCCGGGCGATCGCGGGGCTGGTGGGGTGTCCGGAGAAGGGCGAGGCGCTGGTGGCCGAGTTGCAGGCCGGGCTCGACCGGATCGCCGAGCGGGCCGCGGCGCTGCCCCGCCGTCCGCGCGTATATTTCGAGGAGTGGTACGACCCGCTGATCTCCGGGATCCGCTGGGTGTCGGAGCTGATCGAACTGGCGGGCGGGGAGGACTGCTTTCCCGAGTTCCGGGAGTGCAGCCTCGCGAAGGACCGGATCATCGCGGACCCGGACGAGGTGGTGCGCCGTGCCCCCGACGTGATCGTCGGGTCGTGGTGCGGGCGCAAGTTTCGGCCGGAACGCGTGGTGGCGAGGCCGGGGTGGGGAGTGATCCCCGCAGTTGCGGGCGGCCACGTGTACGAGGTGAAGTCGGCGCTGATCCTGCAGCCGGGACCCGCGGCACTGACGGATGGGGTGGAGGCGCTGGCGGGGATTATCGGGGGGTGGAAGGGGTAGACGGCCCGCGCCAGGATGCCAAGAAATGGGGGGGGGGTCCGGCTTGCGATCGGGCTCTCGGCCACGTATTGTACACAATCCAGCATGCAGATCAGGCCCGTCCTACCGGGCGGCTGGACTCGCCGCGGCACAATCGGATGCCGCGCAGAGCAGGAAAGCAGCACCATGGCGACACGGAAGCGTTTTCTGACGCTTGTCCCCGTCCCCCCCGTGCGCCCGCCACTGCCGACTTCCCCCGATCTTCGCCTTTCCCGGCCGGCGTCCGGATCAGCCGGACCCGCTACTGCCCACTTTTCTCAGGAGGAACTCATGGGCAAGCCTCGTATGAACCGATGTACCACCGTTCTACTCGCATTCACATTACTCCCGCTCGTCGCTCTGGGTATCGCGCCGCTTGATGCGCAGGCCCAGGGCGGTTCGATCACGGGCCAGGTGACCGACGCCGGCACCGGCGCGCCGATCGAGCTGGCCGGGGTGCTCGTGGAGGGCACCAGGATCTCGGTGACGACCACTGCTCAGGGACGCTACCTCGTGTCGGGCGTGTCACCCGGCACTCGCACTGTGACCGTGCAGCGCCTCGGCTACTCCGACGTTTCCCAGGAGGTCGATGTCCCCGAGGGCGGTGCCGTCACCCTGGACTTCGCGCTCACCAGTGCACCGGTGGACCTCACCGGAATCGTGGTGACCGCCACCGGCGAGCAGCAGAAGCTGAGCATTGCGAACGTGATCGGGACGATCGGCGCGGATTCCATCGTCACCACGGCACCCATCACGAATGTGACCGATCTGCTGCAGGGCCGCGTCGCCGGCGTAATGACCTTCAGCAACGCCGGCATGACGGGCTCGGCGGCTCGCATCCGCATCCGCGGATTCAACAGCCTGTCGCAGGACAACTCGCCCCTTATGATCATCGATGGGGTTCGCGTCGAGAACACCAGCGGCGGCGGCAGCCAGATCGGCCCCGGACAGTACAGCTCCGGATGGACGGCCGGCGCGATAACGGACCTGAATCCCGAGGAAATCGAGTCGATCGATGTCGTGAAGGGCCCGTCGGCGGCGACGCTGTACGGAACCGACGCGGCCAACGGCGTGATCCTCATCCGGACCAAGCGGGGACGGCCCGGGGATACGAGGTGGACCGTCTACACGGAGGGCGGCATCATAGAGCAGGCGTCGGATGTGCACACCGGGTATTTCGCATGGGGAAGGGACGCCGACGGGGTATCCATCCGCTGTGAGAACCGCGTGCGCGTCGCAGGCGGCTGCACTCTGGACAGCCTGACGTCGTGGAGCGCATTCCGTGACTCCCCCGCCGCCCCGCTCGGGATGGGACACAGAGAGCAGCTGGGCATCCAGGTATCGGGCGGCGTCGAGCGGTTCCGCTATTTCCTGTCCACCGAGCTCGAGAACGAGACGGGATACCTCGAGCTTTCCGAGTCCGAGATCGCGCGCAAGCAGGCGGAGCGCGGAGGCGTCGAGATTCCGGATTGGCAGAGGCGCCCGAACTACCTCAAGCGAGTGGCCATGCGCGGGAACGTCACTGCGCGTCTCAACGAGACCGCGGACATCAATGTCTCGACCGGGGTGACCCTCCAGCAAAGCCAGATCCCGAGCAACGGCGTCTTCTGGAGAGGCTCCTGGGGGCCCGGCTACAACGACGACAACGAAGGGTGGTGGCTTGGGGATCGTCCCGGCGATCTCTTTGCCGTCCGTGCCGGATCCAACATTACCCGCTTCACGACCGGAATCAACGGGAACTGGATTCCACGGCGATGGCTGACGTTGCGTGGCACGGTCGGCCTCGACCATTCGAGTCAGTTTTCCGACAACCTGCTGAGGCGCGGGGAGGACACCTCGGGCGCCTTCAATCCGGGGTTCCGGAACCATATCCGCTCCGAAATCGCCCTCTATACCATCGACCTGGGGACTACCACGGAATTCGACATCACTCCCTCGATCAAGTCGAGGACTTCGACGGGTGTCCAGTACAACCGCCGCCACCAGGGGGTGGCCCAGGCAAGGGGTACCGACTTGCCGCCCGGGGCCCAGACGGTGAACGGTGCCGCCAACTACCGGGCCTCGGAGTCCAACGTTCAATCGGTGGTTGCGGGCGCCTATGTCGAACAGAATTTCGACTTTGACGGCCGTTTCTTCCTCACCGCCGCGATGCGGGCGGACGGGGCCAGCAACTTCGGGCGGGATTTCAATACCGCCTGGTACCCGAAGGGAGGGTTCTCCTGGCTGCTTTCGGAAGAAGGGTTCTTCCCACGGGGGTCGTTCATCAACAGCCTGCGGTATCGGTTCGCCTATGGAGCTTCCGGCATCCAGCCGGCGGCGACCGACGCTCTCGCGGCCGTCAACTTCGGCAGCGTCTTCGCGAATGGCCAGTCGCGAACCGGCGCAACGCTGAACGCGCTCGGAAACCCCGACCTCGGGCCCGAGCGGGTGACCGAATACGAGACCGGGCTGGACATGGAGCTCTTCGACAGCCGGGTTCAGTTGGAAGCCACCGCCTACTATCGCAAGAGTGTGGACGCTCTGGTGCGGCGGGCGATGCCGAGATCGATCGGCATTACCGGCACGGGTCAGCTGGACAACGTGGGCTCGGTTCGGAACATGGGGATCGAAGCCGACGTGCAGGCCGATGTGTTCAGCATGGGAGGGGTCAACTTCAGCCTCAATGTCAACGGTTCCGTAAACTCCAACGAGCTGCTTGAACTCGCCGAAGGACTCCGCCCGCCGGAAGATCGCTTCATCAAGTTCGTGGAGGGCTACCCGCTCTACGGACAGTGGGATCGTCCGGTCCTCGGCTGGAGCGACACCAACGGCGACGGCGTGCTTCAGGCCGACGAGGTGCAGGTGGGCGATTCGATCATCTTCATCGGCAACACGAACCCGACCAGGATGCTGAACTTTACGCCGATGATCTCCCTGTTCAACGGAACGCTGCACCTGAGCTCGCTGTTCGTGTACCGCGGCGGGTGGGTTCAGACGAACTTCAGCGAGCTCAACAAGTGCAACTTCGGCGCCTGCCGGGCGCGGAACGATCCCGAAGCATCGCTTCACTCCCAGGCCCAGTACATCGCGTTCACCAAGCCCGGGCTGACCTACGCGGGATACCAGGAAGACGGGACCTTCACCAGGTGGGCGGAAGCTTCGGTGTCCTACAACATCCAACCGGGGCACCTCCAGAGGTTCGGCCTCGGAGCCAGCGGCGCCACGATATCGCTCAGCGCCAGGAACCTGATGCTCTGGTCGGACTATACCGGTCCCGACCCGGAGGTGACCGCCAACCCGTCCCTCGGCGGGAACTTCGGAACCCGGTGGGATCTGGGCTACGACAACCCCACCGCGCCGCCGGCGCGCTACATCATTCTGCGCTTTGCGCTCAACTTCTAGGAGGAGCGACCGATGAATATGAGAAAGAAGAGATCCGGCCTCCTCGGGGCCACTCTGTGCATGCTCCTGATGGGCTGCGACGCTCTCACGGATGTCTACGCACCGGATGTCGTGCAGCCGAAGGATGTCGACAATGCCGAGGGTGCGGCGGCTTTCGGATCGGCCGCGATCGACAACCTGTACGGGCAGTTCTCCGGGCTCACCTATACCACCGGCCGATTCTCGGACGAGCTGTACCTCGCCAGCGCCTACAACGCCTTTGCCGCCGTCGACTACCGGGAACAGGCTCTGACCTACACCGAGTGGGGACCGGTCAACCTGGGCCGGGGACGAACCTTCGCAAAGTTGGGCATCGACCTGTACCTCGAGCACGCGCCGGAAGAGCGCGCCGCGATCGGACAGCTCTACACCGTCCGCGGCCTCGCGGCATTGTTCCTGGGAGAGGTGAACTGTAACGGAACCCCCCTCAGCGAGGTGGAAGACCTGAAGGCGCAGTTCGGCGGGCCGATCACCAGCGACAGCATGACCGCGCGGGCCGTGGCGGAACTCGACCAGGCGCTGGAGTATGCGTCCGGGGACGCGCGCATCCTGAATCTCGCCAAGGTCGCTCGCGGCCGGGCGTTGACCAATCGGGGTCTTTTTAGTGATGCTGCTGCCGCGGTAGCGGGCGTGCCTACCGACTACGTCTACGAAGCCGAGTTGAACTCGTCGGGGAATGGCTTGCGGAACGTGATTTACAATGCCAACAACGGTCTCAATGCAACCGTTGCGAATCGTGAGGGGACCAACGGTCTCGACTTTGTCAGCGCCAACGACCCCCGCGTTCCGACTGAATTGGTCGGTACGGGGACGGATGGTGTGACCGAAGTCCACCAGTTCATGAAATACACCGGTCAGTATGACCCGATCGTAATGGCATCCGGGATCGAGGCACGGCTGATCGAGGCCGAAGCGGCCCTGCAAGCTGGCGGGGGCAACTGGCTCTCGATCCTGAACGACCTGAGGGCGACGGCCATCGATCCGCCCATGGAGCCCCTGATGGATCCGGGATCGCCCGACGCCCGAGTGGATCTCGTGTTCCGCGAGCGCGCGTTCTGGCTTTTCGGGACGGGTCACCGCATGGGCGACCTGCGGAGGCTCCTGCGCCAGTACGGGCGGTCACAGAACGACACCTATCCAGTGGGCCACTACAAGGGGCCGCAGAACTACGGGACCGACGTGGTGTTCATCCTGACGCTCTCGGAGCAGTCGAACCCCGAGGGATTCACCTGCCTGGACAGGAACCCGTAGGAGGGCTTCGAGGAGCACCATTTGACTCGGGGGCAGCGCCCCGGCCCGCCAGGTGCACGAGCCTGGCGCGGTCGGGGTGCGCTGGTTATGTTCATATGAAATACTCATGGAGTTCATATGAACGATTCCGATCTTCCGGCACAGCTGGTTCGTGAAGCACGTCCGGTGTATGGTGAGCCGGACCAACTTGAACGGCTGCGCCAGGCTGCGGAGACTGGCCTTCCGGTCGACGCCGTCAAGGTGCTCCAGGCGGAGTTGAAGCGATTCGGAGTGCAGCGGCCATCCGACTTCGTGAACGGAATCATCTCGCGGGCAACCCGGCAACGACGAAACCGGTTGAACAGAGAAGAGAGCGAAGTGGTGCTGCGGGTGGCGGCGGTGATGGCACTGGCTGTCTACGTCTGGGGAGAAGAGGAGGGGGCGGCGACGTTTTTGGTCCACCCGCACCGGATGCTCGGAGGCGCCATACCCATCGAGATGGCCCTGTCGGAGGTCGGTGCGAGGCACGTGGAAGACATCCTGTGGGGCCTTCACTACGGCCTTCCCGCATAACAGGCCGCGACGAAGACACCTTCCGTGGACGTCTACCGAATTCACGACCATCGCTTCGATGCCCTCAGCGGGTTCGGGGCCGGAGTAAGAGGCGGGCGATGGAACCCCCGCGGCGTACCCGTCGTCTACACCTCGCCCGCGTACGAAGGCACGTTGCTCGAAGCACTCGCACATGCGGAAGCGAGCCACATCCCGAAGGGACATGTGGCATCCCGCATCGTGCTACCGAATGGTTGCACCGTGCGGGTCCTTGACGAGGCCGACTACCCGGATTGGTCCGACCGGAAGGCTTCCAGGGACATCGGGCGCAACTGGGTCGAATCGCAGCGTTCCCTGGCCCTTCAAGTGCCCTCCCATGTCGCGCAGCCCTGGGGCCGAAATCTACTCCTGAACCCGCGTCACGCGGATTTCGGCCGGGTCCGTGTTGCGGAAGTCGTGGATGTCGGCTGGGATCCCCGGCTGTTCTGAAGTGATCGGCTGACTGTTCTCGGCGGGGACTCCGGGCGAAAGGGGGGGTGCGCCGCATCACCGCCCTGCGGTATAGTCCACGCGCATCAGGTTCACCCCCAAACCCCGGAGCCCGCCCCCCTTGCAATACTCCCTCCTCGGAAACAGCGGCCTCGTCGTCTCCCGCATCGCGCTCGGTTGCATGAGCTTCGGCAGCCGCAAGTGGCGCCCATGGATGCTCGAAGAGGACGAGGCCATGCCTTTCTTCCGCCGCGCCGTTGAACTCGGCATCAACTTCTTCGACACCGCCGACGTCTATTCGCTCGGCGTGAGCGAGGAGATCACCGGCAAGGCGGTCCGTGAGTTCGCCGTCCGGGACGAGGCGGTGGTGGCGACCAAGTGCCGCATGCGGATGGGCACGGGGCCGAATCGCGGCGGACTCTCGGCGAAGCACATCATCCAGTCGTGCGAGGCCTCGCTGCGGCGTCTCGGGGTGGACCGGATCGACCTCTACCAGATCCACCGGGCCGACCCGAACACGCCCGTCGAGGAGACCCTGGCCGCGCTCGACCGCCTCGTCCAGGACGGCAAGGTTCTCTACCTGGGAGCCAGCTCGATGTTCGCCTGGGAGCTGATGAAGATGCTCTCGATCTCGGAACGGAACGGATGGGCGCGGTTCGTGTCCATGCAGAACCACTACAACCTCGTGTACCGGGAAGAGGAGCGTGAAATGATGCCATTGTGTGTGGATCAAGGGTTGGGTGTCATTCCCTGGTCGCCCCTGGCGCGTGGCCTGCTCACGGGTAAGCGCGCCCGGGGGACGCACGAGGCCTCGGCGCGGGACGAACACGACGCCCCTCTGGCCGACGAGCTCTACGACCACGAGTCGGACTGGGACGTGGTCGACGCGACCCTGCGTGTCGCGGAGCGGCGGGGCGTCGAACCGGTGCAGGTCGCGCTCGCGTGGCTGCTGTCGCGGCCGGCGGTCGCGGCGCCGGTCGTCGGCTTCACCAGGGTCGAGCAGATGGACGCGGCCGCCGCCTCGGTCGACCTGGTCCTCACCGAAGAGGAATGCGCCGAACTCGAGGCGCCCTATCGACCCCACGAGGTGCGCGGCTGGCTCGGCGGCCCACTCCGTCTGCCGGGGATCAGCTCGTGAGCGCCGGCACGCGCCCCGGCATACCGGGCCTGACCCTTACCCGGGCGGACTTCGAAGCGGCCTACAAGAACGTCGGGCCCCATGTCTACAAGACCCCACTGCTCACCAGCCGGTCGCTGAGCGAGGCGTGCGGCCTCGATGTGCGGCTCAAGGCCGAACTCTTCCAGCGCGGCGGCTCGTACAAGGTGCGCGGGCCGCTCAACAAGATCGCCAGGCTGACCGACGAGGAACGGGCTCGGGGCGTGATCTGCTCGTCGGCGGGCAACCACGCGCAGGGCGTGGCGATCGCGGCGCGGCACTACGGGGTGAAAGCCGTGGTGTGCATGGCGGAAAACGCAACGCCTGCCAAGGTCGCGGCCACCAGGGGTTACGGCGCGAGCGTCGTCCTGCAGGGCGGCATCTGGGACGAGGCCAACGAGAAGGCGCTGGAACTCGTCGAAACGGAGGGCTACACCTACATCCACCCGTTCGACGATCCCGACCTGATCGCGGGACAGGGGACGCTGGGGCTCGAGATCATGGAGCAGTTCCCCGAGGTGGAGCTGGTGGTGGTGCCGATCGGCGGCGGCGGGCTGATCTCCGGGATCTCCATGGCGGTGAAATCGTTCAACCCGGGGGTGCGCGTGATCGGCGTCGAGTCCTCCGGGGCGCCGGCCATGAAGCGCAGCGTGGCACACGGGTCGCGCGTGACGCTGGACACCGTCGACTGCGTCATCGACGGGCTCGTCGTGAAACGGGTGGGCGGGAACACCTGTTCCGTTGTCTCGCGCTTCGTGGACGAGATCGTGACCCTCCCCGACGAGCAGATCTTCGAGGCCGTGCTATGGCTGATGACGCGGGCCAAGCTGGTGACCGAGGGCGCGGCCGCGTCGCCGGTCGGTGCGCTTCTGCAGGGGCTGGTGGACGCGCCCGCGGGGACGAAGACGGTGTGTGTGCTCAGTGGTGGGAATCTCGATGTGAAGAAGCTGCGGGGAATGTCCTGGAATTGAGATGCGTTGGGGCGTGACTAGTCATGCGGGGCTTGAGAATTTAGTGTCAGATACGATATACTGTTTCTGACACTCAAGACTAACGAGGAGAAGACCGTTGTCCAGTTTGCCGCGCCAAATCATGGCGTACGCCGAAACATTGCCTGAAGGCGCACCGATCTGCCCGAGCGCTCTGCTTCACATGGGGAATCGTGCGGCGATCGACCAGGCATTGTCGCGTCTAGCCCGCCGGGAGCAACTCCTGCGAGTATGCCGAGGCGTCTATGTACGCCCGATCGAAACCGAGTTCGGTGTCCGCGCACCGTCCGTTGACAAGGTTATCGCGGCGCTGTCAGCCCTTTGGGGTGAGACAATCGTTCCCTCAGGGGGAGCTGCGGCCAATGTGCTTCGACTTACCACACAGGTACCAATACAGTCGGTCTACCTGACATCGGGACCGACGCGCACCCTAACGCTGTTCGCTCAAGTCATCCGGCTTCGGCACGCTCCGCGATGGCAGTTGGTTGCGCCCGGAAGGCCAGCCGGTCTCGCTGTGCGAGCGATGGCGTTTTTGGGCCCGAACGAAGTCGAGGACGGCCTGGGCGCGATCAGGCAGTCGCTCACACAACGAGACCTTGACGAACTCGCCGCGACCCGGGCAATACTGCCGTCGTGGCTGGCCGAGCCGATAAGCGGGCTGGTTTCCTGTGGATAGGCCTCCGTTTCATTCCCTTTCGGCCGAAAGGAAGCGCAATGCGCTGGGGGTTGCTGCGAGGCTGGGAGGGCCAAGGGCCTACCTGCTCGAAAAGGATATCTGGGTTGTTCAGACCCTGTCGGTACTATTCGGAGCACCCTTCGGCCAGGACCTGGTGTTCAAGGGGGGCACATCGTTGTCCAAGGCCTATCGGGCCATCCGCCGGTTCTCAGAAGATGTCGATGTGACCTACGACATCCGGCGCTTCGTGCCTGAACTCACGGCCGATGCAGGCCACGAGGCGCTCCCGCCCACAAGGAGTCAGGAGCAGCGCTGGACCAAGGCGATCCGTAGCCGTCTCGCGGAGTGGACACGTGACGAGGCAGTGCCGGAACTCCGAGACGGACTACTGCGTGCCGGATGGCCCGCCCACCTTCATGCCGACGAGTACAGAATCCGCGTGCGCTACGAGCCATTGTTCAAAGGCTACGGTCTCGTCCAACCCGAAGTCCTGGTCGAATTTGGCGCTCGCTCGACGGGCGAGCCTCACGAACCGCGTTTGACAGAATGCGACGCGGCCAGATTCCTGCCCGACATCCGCTTCCCCACCGCCCGGCCCTCCGTAATGCTTCCGGAGCGCACCTTCTGGGAGAAGGCCACTGCCATACACGTATTCTGCCGTCGCGCGCGCCACCGCGGTGCCCGTCTATCCCGCCGCTGGCACGACCTGTTCGACTCGACGACGGCGGCTACGTCGAGAAAGCCCTGGGCGACCGCTCGCTTGCCCGCGCCGTCGCCCGCCATAAGGCGATATTCTTCCGGGAAAAGGATGTCGCGGGAGACTGGATCGATTACATGGCGGCCGTATCCGGGCACCTTCAGTTGATCCCGGAACAACCGCTGCGTGACATCCTGGCCGAGGACTATCGTCAGATGCAGGGGTCGGGGATGCTACTGGAGGATGCCGAGAGCTTCGAGGACGTCATGAATCGGTGCGCAACAATCGAGTCGAGGGCCAATGCGCGCTGACGCTGGCAGTGCCTCCAAGGAGTCCCGCCCAGTCCCGTCCCGCCCGCATATGGACCCCCAGTCCGACTCCCGAGACGCCCACTACCTCGTTCGCATCGCCGCGGAAGTCGCCAGCAAGTCCAACCGCACGCGCCGGCGCTTCCACCAGCAGTTGGTCCGCAACCTGAACGACGCCCTCCGCCCCACCGGCGCCAATCCCCGGATCCGCGACCGCTGGAGCCGCCTGTTCATCACGCTGGCAGAGCCGGGTGGGGCATCGACGGCCGACGAGGCGATGGAAGCCGCGACCCGCGTCTTCGGCCTCAGCTCCTACTCCAGGGTTGACGCCGTCATCGACGCCGACCTCGACGAGATCGTTCGCGTCGGGCACGACCTCTACCGCGACGCCGTCACCGGCCACCGCTACGCCGTCGCGCCCCGCCGCACCGGCCGCCACTCCTTCTCATCGCGCGACGTCGCCGTCGAGCTCGGCGCCGCGCTCAACCCTTACGGCACCGTCGACCTCACCACACCCGAAGTCACCGTCCACGTCGAGGTCCGCGACCATCGCGCCTACCTCTTCAGCAGCCGCACCGAGGGACCCGGCGGCTTGCCGGTGGGCGTCCAGGCCAGGGCCGTCTGCCTGATCTCCGGCGGATTCGACTCGGCCGTCGCGGCCTGGCTCCTGCTCAAGCGCGGCGTTCCGCTCGACTACGTCTTCTGCAACCTGGCCGGCCCCGCCTTCGAGCGCTCGGTCATCCAGGTCACCAGGGTCCTCGCCGACCGCTGGAGCTACGGCAACCGCCCGCGGATACATGTGGTGGACTTCGGCGAGGCGGTGGGTCAGCTGCAGGAACGTGTCACCCCCCGCTACTGGCAGGTCGTCCTCAAGCGCCTGATGTACCGCGCCGCCGAACAGGTGGCCGCCGACATCGATGCCGACGCGCTGGTCACCGGCGAGTCGCTGGGCCAGGTGTCGTCCCAGACGCTGCGAAACCTGCGCGCGATCGAAGCCGCCGCGACCCGTCCCGTGCTGCGTCCCCTGGTCGGCTTCGACAAGCAGGAGATCATTCGCATCGCCGAGCGGATCGGGACCGCCGCTCTATCCGCGCGCGTCAAGGAGTACTGCGCGATTCTGTCGGGGAAGCCTGTCACTGCAGCGAAGGTTTTGGCGGTGGACCGAGAGGAGGCGCCACTCGACCCCGGCCTCGTCGACCGCGCCGTCGCCGCGCGCAAGGTGCTGGACGTGCGGAAAATCGCCGACTCCGATCTGCAACGCGACTACCTGTGGGTCGATTCCCTCCCGGCGGGAGCCCGCGTGATCGATTGCCGGCCGAGGCAGCAGGACGACGGATGGCGTCATCCCGGCTCCAAGCGCGTGCTGCCCGGCGATTTCCCCGACCTGGTCGAAATACTAAACAAAGATGTTGAGTATGTTTTGTTTTGCGACAACGGCGTCCAGTCGGGACAGTTCGCAAACCTTTTGCAGACAGTGGGTTACGAGGCTTATGCATTGAAGGACGGGACGAAGGCGCTACGGGGATGAGTCCACCGGTTCCTGCGCGAACAATCGCCCTGTCGCTGTCGGTCCTCGTCGGTTGCGGCTCCCCGGACAACCGCGGCGAAGCCGACGACGAACTCATCATCGCGTGGCCCGCGTCGCGCGAGCCCGCTTCGCTGGACGGCCACATCGAACCGTACCAGACGGCGTGGCTCATCGACTACATGATCGCCGATCCCCTGCTGATCATCGGCCCCGACGGCGAGTTCCACCCGGCTCTCGCCACGGCCTGGTCGTCCAACGAGGTGGCGGACGAGTGGACCTTCGTCCTGCGGAGCGGCGTGGTCTTCCAGGACGGCACCCCCTTCGACGCGGCTGCCGTCCGGTACAACGTCGAGCGCATCCTCGATCCGGCCACGCGGTCCGGCGAGATGGCGGCGCACGTCGGGCCGGTCGAGCGCGTCGAGGTCGTCGACGACACCACCGTCACGCTTCACTACGCGGCCCCGTGGGTCACTGTCCTCGACGCCTTTCGACGCGTCCCGATCTGGTCCCCGGCGGCGGCGGAGCAGTGGGGCATCGAGGAGTTCGACCGCCACCTGGTGGGCGCGGGGCCGTTCCTTCTGGAAGAGTGGGTCCCGAACGATCACGTCACCGTGCGGCGGTGGGACGGCTACGGCGGCTGGAACTCGATCGCCAGGGAGGCCGGCCCGGCCAGGGTCGAGCGGGTGACGATCCGCTTCATCGGCGAGGAAGCCGTTCTGGGGAACGTCGTCAGGACCGGCAACGCCCACATCGCCATGAATCTGCCCACCGCGTACATCGACGACTACCGCGATGCGGAGGGGTTCTCGCTGCTGACGGGCTATCAGGCGGGGACCGGCCTGCAGATGGTCATGAACGTGCGGCGGCCGCCCTTCAGCGACCTCCGGGTGCGGCGGGCGCTGCTGTACGGGACCGACCAGCAGGCCATCAACGACCTGTTGTACGACGGGCATTTTCTGGTCTCCGACGGCCCCCTGAACACGGTGCACCGGTGCTACCGGGAGGGAAGCGCGGACACCTATCCCCACGAGCCGGAGACGGCGCGGCGGCTTCTGGAGGAGGCCGGGTACACGGACCGGGACGGCGACGGGATCCGCGAGGCGTACGGGGTTCCGGGCGTGGACGACGGCACCCCGCTGCGCGTCCGCTGGACCATCCTCGACCGCGAGGAGATGGGCGAGGCGATTCAGGCCCAGTGGCGCCCGCTCGGCATCGACGTCGCCATCGAGATCGTACCCGGCCCGGTGCAGCTCGAGATGGTCAACGCGCGCGACTTCGACCTCATCTACGAGCGCCAGAGAAGCCCGGATCCCATGCTGATGGACATGCTTTGGAATTCGGCCCACGACGTGGTCGGCGGGTGGGCGTGGACGGGGTTTGTGGACGAGGAGCTGGACGGGATGGTGAGCCGGCTCAGGGAGATTCCGGATCAGGAGATGCGGTGCGAGCTGGCGCGGGAGGCGCAGCGGATCATCATGGAGAATGCGCTCATGCTCCCTACGCTGAGCGAGCCGATCTTCTATGCGGTGTCGGACGAGGTGCTGGGCTTTGAGCTGGCATCGGAGGGGCAGTTCTACTTCGTGCACAACGTGGAGTTGCCTCGCACACACTGATCCCAACCGGTACCTTCCCGCCCGAAAACCGCGACTCGCACCCCAGGCGGCCGCCCACCCATGCTCGCCCACTACCTCGCCCGCCGCCTCACCCAGCTCGGCGTCGTCCTCCTCCTCGTCTCCGTGGCGGTCTTCTCCATCATGCACGCCCTTCCCGGCGACCCGGTGCAGCTCATGCTCTCCGGCGCCGAGAGCGGGTCCGTCACCCCGGAACGGCAGGAGGAGCTGCGCGAGGAGATGGGGTTGAACGACCCGCTGCCGGTCCAGTATGGCCGCTTTCTCAGCGGAGCCGCCACCGGCGATCTGGGCACCTCCGTCCGGCTGCGCCAGCCCGTGCTCGACCTCATCCTGGACCGGCTGGGTTCCACGCTCGCCCTGAGCCTCGGCGGCATCCTCTTCGCCGTCGTCATCGGCGTAACCACCGGCGTGCTGGCCGCGCTCAGGCAAGGCTCGTGGATCGACGGCTTCAGCCGGCTGCTTGCCTACGCCGGCGTATCGATGCCCCTCTTCTGGCTCGGTCTTCTGCTCATACTGATGTTCTCGTTCTGGCTGCCCTGGTTTCCGCCGGCGGGATCGGAAGGGTGGCGGTCGCTGGTTCTTCCCAGCCTGTCGCTGGGACTCGTGTCCGCGGGCGTGATCGCGCGGCTGACGCGGGCGTCGCTCCGCGAAGTTCTCGTCGAGGACTACATCCGTGCCGCGTGGGCCAAGGGGCTGCCGAAGCGCATCGTCTACCTGCGGCACGCGCTCCGGAACGCCCTGTTGCCGGTGCTGACCATGCTCGGCCTCCAGTTCGGCGCCATGCTGGCGGGCGCGGTCGTCACCGAGACGGTCTTCAGCCGGCCCGGGCTCGGCCGCCTTGTCGTCAGCGCGATCCTCTGGAAGGACTACCCGCTGGTGCAGGGGATCGTGCTGTTCATGGCCGCGATGTACGTCGTCGTCAACCTGCTCGTGGATCTGCTGGCCGCATGGCTCGATCCGCGCATTCGCGACGGGGCTCCGGCATGACGGCCGCGGACACGGCGGTCAGGGGCATCACCGTCGGGGGCCGGACGCTCAGCCCCGGATTCATCGTGGGCACGTCCATCCTCGCGGTCTGGGTGCTGCTGGCGCTCCTGGCGCCCGCCGCCGCGCCCCACGATCCCCTCGCCACCGTCTCCGGAGCACGCGAAGCGCCGTCGCCGGACTTCTGGTTCGGCACCGACCGTCTCGGCAGGGATGTCTTCAGCCGGGTGATCCACGGGGCCCGCGTGTCGCTGGTCCTCGGCTTCATCAGCGTCGCCATCGGTGCCGTGCTCGGCTCCGCGCTGGGCCTCGTTTCCGGCTACTACCGGGGCGCCGTGGACACGGTGGCCATGCGCATCGTGGATGCGATGCTGGCCTTCCCCGACATCCTTCTCGCCCTGGTGGTCATCGCCGCGCTCGGCCCCAGCATCACGAACGTCATGGTGGCGGTCGGCGTCTCGACGATCCCCCGCTATGCGCGCCTGGTGCGGAGTTCCGTGCTCACGATCCGCGAACAGGACTACATCGACGCGGCCCGGCTTGTGGGGGTGCCCGACGTGAAGATCATGCTGCGGCATGTGCTTCCGAACACGGCAATCCCGCTGCTCGTGCTCTCGACCCTCGAGTTCGGGCAAGCCATTTCTATCGGCGCCGGGCTCAGCTTTCTGGGCCTTGGCGCGCAGCCGCCGACGCCGGAGTGGGGGCTGATGGTGGCGGTGGGGCGAGACGTGCTGGGTCGGGCGTGGTGGATTTCCACCTTCCCCGGGCTCGCCATATTCACCGTGGTGATGGCGACGAATCTCCTGGGCGACAGCCTGCAGGAGATGCTGGACCCCAGGTTGAAATCGAGGTGAGGAGAGGAGGGCTCCGCTGTTGAACGACAGGTTCGTAGGCGTCCAGATCGGACCAGCCAGCTTTGTGGACGAAGGGGTCGACGCGGTGCTCGACACACTCCGGCAGCGCGTGGGCGTCAACGCGATCATGCTGGGCACGGTGAGCTGGCTCGGGCTCAAGATCGGGCGCAGCATCTCGTGGAAGATCGACGGATGGCCCGACCACGGCGTCCCCGAACCGGCCGACGTGCAGGGAGGGTCCTACCTGGCTCATCATCCCGAATTCTACCGCAACACCGGCGTCACGAACTTTCGCGCCCCGGACGAGGGCATGCGCGGACGGGACATTCTGGAGATGGTCATCCCCGGTGCCCGCGCCAGGGGGATGAAGGTGATCCCGGAGCTGATGGAGCCGCTGTTCAACTACGCGGGCCACGGGTCGGCCGACACCGTGCAGATCCCCGACCGGGACCGCCTCATGGAGGTGGACTACCTGGGAGGGCGCAGCGACGTGCCCTGTCTGGAGAACCCCGACTACCGGAACTGGTGGCACGCGCTCATCGAGGACCACTGCCGAAGCTACGATATCGACGGCATCATGTGGTGCAACGAGCGGCTGAGCCCTCTGGACCAGCTTGTGTCCGGGCTGGCGCCGGGGTGCTTCTGCCGGCACTGCCTGGCGAGCCTGCGCGGCGCGGGCATCGACCCCGAGGAGGTCCGGCAAGCGTCGGCGGCGCTCCATCGCTACTTCCGCGAGGCGCGCGCGGGAGCCCGCTTCACGGACGGCGCCTTCATCACGGGGCTCCGGGTTCTGCTCGACAACCCCGAGTTCCTGCTGTTCGAGCGGCATTGGGTGAGGCGCAACAAGGACCTCGACCGTGAGCTTCACGGGGTCACCAAACGGTGCGATCCGGAGCTGCAGTTCGGGCTCAACGTCTGGAACCGGAACCACTTCAACCCCCTGCGCAAGGCGCAGTGGCCGTGGGCCGAGACGAAGGACTACGCCGACTGGGTCAAGCCGATCACATACCAGCACCAGGCCGGCGGGACCTACACGAAGGAGATGACCCAGCTGCATGCGAACCTGTTGCGGGATCTGGCGCCCGCGGAGATGACGCCGCTGATGTACCGCATTCTGGGGCTCGACGAGGCCCCGTGGGACGATCTCATCGGTGTGGGGATGGCTCCGGCCAGCTATGTTGGCGGGCAGTGCCGGGCGACGATCGAGGCGCTGGACGGCGAGCTTCCGGTGCTGATGGGGATCGGCGTCGACGCGCCGCGGACCAGCCCGGATCAGGCGGTCTGCACGCCGGAGATCGTCTACGAAAGCGTGCACGCGGCCTACGACGCCGGCGCGGCCGGGGTGATCTACGCGCCCAGCTACGCCAGCATGAAGCTCACCAACCTCGACGGCGGCGCGAGGGCGCTGGCCGAACGCGGGATCTGAAGGGAGCCAACGATGCCCGAAGCACCAGCCTGGAAGTTCCAGACGGTCCTGCAGGACCTGGCTCAAAAGGAGCCCGCGTCGGTGACGTTGCGGGGCCGCGTGATCACCGGGGTGGGTGACGAGGTGATCGAGGACGGCCATGTCAGCCTGGAAGGAGGCCGGATCGTGGCGGTCGGAGAGGGTGGCGGGGGGAGGGGGGATGGTCGGGCGGTGGTCGCGACCGGTGGAACGATTATGGCCGGCCTGGTCAACAGCCACGCCCACCTGGCCTGGGACGGGATTCACGACCTCGCGGCCCAGTCGCTGAGCGACGCCCCCGAGATCGGCGCCTACAAGGCCGCGAGCAACATGCTGGCGTGCCTGCGCGCCGGGATCACGACGGTGCGCGACCTGGGGATGAACCGGAGCGGTGTGTTCGCCAAGCAGGCGGTGGAGCAGGGCGTGGTTGCGGGCCCCCGCCTGCTGATCTGCGCCGAGGCGATCGTCCAGACCGGCGGGCACACCTACTGGTGCTGCCGGGAAGCCACCGGCGCGGACGAAATGCGTCGCGCGGTTCGCGACCAGGTCAAGGCCGGCGCCGATCTGATCAAGATCATGATGTGCCACGACTTGCTGGAGTTCACCGACGAGGAGCTGCACGCCATCGTCGACGAGACCCATCGCAGCGGGCTTCCCGTCACCGCTCACGCCACCTTCGACGCAGCGATCGCGCGCGCCGTCGACTTCGGCGTCGACACCGTCGAGCACGGCGGCAGCATGTCGGACGAGACCATCGCGAAGCTGGTCGCGGGCAGCGTGCCGATCATCACCACCTTCTCGCCCGTGGTGATCCAGTCGAAGCCGGAGATTGCCCGCAAGTACAACATCCCGGAGTGGAAGATCAGGGAGCGCCAGCGGATGGTCGCCGACAGGGGCCGCTACGACGGCCTGCTGCGGGCGGCGCGCGCGGGCGTGCGGATCGTGTTCGGGACGGACGCGGGGAGCCCGGCTGTGCGTCACGGGGTGGTGGTTCCCGAGATGGAGTTCATGATCGAAGTCGGGGTCGTGGCGGACAGTCACGCGGCGATCATGAGCGCGACCCGCGAAGCGGCGGTCATGAACCGGATGGACGACCGGATCGGCACGCTCGAGGCCGGCAAGGAGGGTGACGTGATCGTGGTGGACGGGAATCCGCTCAATGATCTTCGCGACCTGGAGCGGGTGCGGATGACGTTCGTGCGGGGGTGTTGCCTGTACGCGCGGCCGGCGGCGTGAACCCGATGACGCGGGCGGCACCGACCTCCTACCTCGCGGCGCGCGCCGTGAGCGTGAAGTCAAGCTTTCGTACCCGGATGCTCGAGCTCGCCGCCGGGCTGGACGACATCATCGCGCTTGGCCGGGGCGATCCCGACTTCGAGACGCCGCCCGCCATCGTCGCCGCGGGCGCGGAGGCTCTGGCCGGCGGCTACACCCACTACACCGCGCCGCCCGGCCTCCAGGAGCTGCGCCAGGGGATCGCGTTTCAGCTGAAACTAAACAATAATGTTTACTATTCGGACAATCAGATCATCGTCACCAACGGCGCCCAGGAAGCACTCCTGATCTCCATCCTCGCGCTGGTCGATCCCGGCGACGAGGTCGTGCTGCAGGCGCCGCGCTTCAACGCCTTCGACCACATGGTGAACCTGGCGGGCGGCCGCGTGGTGGACGTGGCGACGCTCGAAGAGGACGACTACGCCCTCAGGGCCGACGCGATCCGGGCCGCGCTGACCGAACGTTCGAAGCTCCTCGTGATCGCGAACCCGAACAACCCCACGGGCGGACTGACACCGCGGGCGGAGCTGGAGCGGATCGCCGGGCTGGCCGTGGAGCACGACCTCATGGTCATCTCCGACGAGATCTACGACAAGCTGATCTTCGGCGGGGCGGAGCACGTCAGCCTCGCGGCTCTCGACGGCATGAGCGACCGCACCGTCACGGTGAACGGTTTCTCCAAGGCCTACGCCATGACCGGCTGGCGCGTGGGCTACCTCGCCGCGCCGGCCTGGATGATGGAAGCGGCCGTCGAGATCAAGCACACGCTGAGCATCTGCACGCCGCCGGCGCTGCAGCGTGGCGCGCTCGCGGCTCTGGAGAGCGGCGAGGCCGCGGTCGCCTCGATGCTTGCCGAATACGAGCGGCGGCTCGCTCTCGTCGTGCGCCACCTTGACGGGATGGGGATTTCGTACGGGCGGCCAGGTGGGGGGATGTACGTCTACGCCAACATCTCGAGCACGGGACTGGACGCCGAGACCTTCTGCCTCGAACTGCTGCGCCGGGAGCGCGTGATGGTCTTCCCCGGCACCATGTTCGCGGACCCTGCCAACCGGCACATCCGCATCACGCTGCTGTCGCCCCATGAGGCGATCGGCGAAGCGCTGACAAGGATGAAGGGGTTCGTCGAGCGAGTGCGCGTGTCGTGATGGGCGACGGGCGACGTACCGGGAGCCGCGACACCCGGATCATCCTGGTCGGCGCCGGCGTGCGCGGGGAAATCTGGGCCCGGGTCATCGCCGGGGCCCCCGGTGCGACGCTGGCGTGCATCGTTGACCGGGACGAAACCCGCGCCCGCCGCGCCCGCGACGACCACGCTCCGGGCGCCCTCGTGGCGCGCGACTTCGCCGCCGCTCTCGCCCGGGCGGGGGCCGACGCCGCGGTCGTCGCGACCCCTCCCGCCAGCCATCACTCCCTCGCGAGCCGTGCTCTGGGACGCGGCCTCGACGTCCTCTGCGAGAAGCCGCTCTCGGAGGAACTCGAGGAGGTAATCGACCTGATCGCGCGGGCCAGGGCAGCCGGGCGCCACCTCCTCGTCGGCATGAACTTCCGCTACCTGCCCTCGTCGCAGCGGATCCGTCACTACGTCCGGAGCGGCGAACTCGGCGCCCTGAGCTACGCCCACTTCACGTACCACCGGCAGCGCGACGGCAACCGCGACGACCTGAACGACTACGTGATGACGATGGCCCACCCGATGCTGCTGGAGCAGAGCATCCATCACTTCGACCTTCTGCGCTATTGCTACGACACCGAGGTGGAGTCGCTGGTGTGCGACAGCTGGCGGCCATCGTGGAGCACCTACGAGGGCGATTGCTGCGTATCCGTGCTCTTCCGCTTTGAAAACGGGGTGCGCGTCAACTATCTGGGCACCTGGACGGCGGCCTGGAACCGGATGGATTTCCGTTGGCGGAGCGACTTCGAGAGAGGGGCACTCATCCAGCGCGAGCAATTCGGGGATCTGGCGCGGGTCGACTTCGATCGCGGTCTGGGCCTGAGCGGGCCCAGGTTCAAGGTGGACGCCGACGCCGAGACGCCGGTCGAAGAGCGACTCGAGCCGTGCATCCCCTTCGTTGACGACACCCGCGAGCTGCTGAGCGAATTTCTGCGGGCCGGACGGGGCGAGGCGCAGCCGGTCACCACCGCCGCCGATCACCTGGAAAGCCTGCTCGTGGTGCGGGCCTGCATCGAGTCGCTCGAAGGTGGGGACCGGGTGGCGCTGCGGGACCTGCGGGAACGCTTCGTCCCGGGAACCAAGGCGGCGCAACCCCTCGGCACCGACGCCCCAACCGCCTCGGCCCCGTGACCGGGAGCGGCCAAACCGGCCCCGCGGCGCGTGACCCTTCCCCCGGCCTCCTCCGCGTCCGCGGCCTGCGCACACGGTTCCTCACCGATCAGGGCGCTGTCCACGCAGTCAACGGCGTGAGCTTCTCCGTCCGGCGCGGGGAGACCCTCGCGCTGGTGGGCGAGAGCGGTTGCGGGAAGACGGCTGCGATGCTCTCCGTGCTGCGCCTGCTGCCGCCCAACCGAACCCGCGTCGAAGCCGACGAGGTGAGCTTTCGCGGCCGCGACCTTCTCTCGCTCGACGACGAGGGCATGAGGCGGATGCGCGGCGCGGAGATCGCGATGATCTTCCAGGACCCCCGCAATGCCCTGAATCCCGTGCTCACCATCGGCCGCCAGCTCACCGAGAGCCTGGAAATCCACCTGGGCCTGGGCCGCCGTGAAGCGCGCGACCGCGCGATCGAACTGCTGCATTCGGTGGGCATCCCGGCGCCGGCCACGCGGTTCGACGACTACCCGCACCAGTTTTCGGGCGGCATGTGCCAGAGGGTGATGATCGCCACGGCGCTGTCCTGCGATCCCGGCCTCCTCATTGCCGACGAGCCCACAACGGCCCTCGATGCGACCATCCAGTCGCAGATTCTGGATCTGGTCTCCGAACTGAGGGCCATGCGGCGCATGGCGATGATCTGGATCAGTCACGACCTGAGCGTCGTGTCGAGTCTGGCCGACCGGGTGGCGGTGATGTACGCGGGTTCCATCGTCGAGACCGCGCCGGTCAGGCGCCTCTTCGAGTCGCCGGAGCATCCCTATACCCGCAGTCTGCTCGCGTCCCTCCCCGCTCCGGTCGCGGACGGCGATGGCGCCGATGCCGCGAAGCGGGGCCCGCTCCTCGAAGTCCACGACCTGAAGAAGCACTTCCCGGTGCACAGGGGACTGATGCAGCGGCCCACCGGAGCGGTAAGAGCCGTCGACGGCGTGAGCTTCCAGCTGCATCGCGGAGAGACACTGGGGCTCGTGGGAGAGAGCGGCTGCGGCAAGACCACCGTGGCCCGCACCGTCCTCGGCCTCACGGCGCCCACGGCCGGCCGCGTCATCTTCAACGGCACCGATCTCACCCGCGCAACTGCGGCGGAAGTGCGCGTGTTGCGCCCGCGCATGCAGATGATCTTCCAGGACTCGTATTCGTCGCTCAATCCACGCCTCAGCGTGGGTCGCTCCATCGCGGAACCGCTTCTCGAGCACGCGACGATGAACCGCGCCGAACGAGGTAAGAAGGTCGCCGAACTCATGACCGTCGTCGGACTGGATCCGAAGCTCGCCGCACGCATGCCGCACGAGTTCTCGGGCGGTCAGCGGCAGCGCGTCGGCATCGCGCGTGCCCTGGCCCTGAAGCCCGATCTGATCGTCTGCGACGAGCCCATCTCTTCGCTCGACATCTCCATCCAGGCCCGGATCGTAGACCTTCTCGCGGACATCCAGGAGCAATTCGGACTCACCTACCTCTTTATCTCGCATGACCTGAGGATGATCAGGCATCTATGCGACCGGGTCGCGGTCATGTACCAGGGGAAGATCGTGGAGACGGCGACGGCGGAGGTGCTCTTCCGGGCGCCCAAACATCGGTACACGCGGACGCTCCTGGCGGCGGTCCCTCGGCGGACGGGGCGGGCTTCGTGACGGCCGAATAGCATTTGACGCGGGACCTCCGGCCTTGCTAGAACCAATGACATGAGCCACTCCCGCAAGTCCATGCGTCCATGGGGAATTCTGGCGGGTGTCGCCTGGTTCGTCGGCTGTGGCGACAGCACGACGGATCCTGCGTTGCCTGACCCGCCCGTGCCGGCGACGATCACGGTCAGCCCTGAAACGGCCGAGCTGAATGCAGTAGGCGCGACCGTCCAGTTGAGTGCCGAGGTCCGTGACCGGAACGGCCGGGTCATGGCCGGGGCCGCCGTGACGTGGGTGAGCACCAGCACCGGAGTGGCGCGGGTGGACGCGGCAGGACTCGTCACGTCGGTGGGCAACGGGGCCTCCACGATCACCGCGACGGTCGGGGTGGCGTCGGGGAGCGCCGAGGTAACCGTGGCTCAGCAGGTAAGGGGTATCGAGGTGTTGCCCGCCCCCGGCAAGGTGTCAGCGGGCGGCGATACCCTGCGCCTGACGGCGGACGCCTGGGACCCGAACGGATTTTCGGTGCCGGGCAGCGAATTCACATGGTCTTCGAGCGATACTGCCGTCGCCACCGTGGATGAGTCGGGCCTGGTCCATGGCATTGTCGAGGGCGTCGCATTCATAACGGCCACTACGGCAGGCGTGTCGGGCGAGGCGCCCGTCACGGTGGCCCACCAGGACTGGGCCCCACTCGCGGCGTTCTACCAGGCTACGCAGGGTCCGGGATGGATAGAGGACGACGGCTGGATGTCGGATCGACCGATCGGCCAATGGCACGGAGTGACAACCAGGCCGGATGGTCACGTCACCGCGCTGGATCTCGCTTCGAGCAATCTGACCGGGATGATTCCAACCGAATTGGGGCGCTTGTCACACCTTGAGACCCTGCATCTGCAGTGGAATCGGTTGTGGGGCCCGATTCCCCTTGAACTGACCACGCTGCACAACCTCAGGAGTCTGCGCCTTGGTGTTAATGGCCTGACCGGCGAGATCCCGGCCGAGTTGGCCAACCTGGTCAACATCGAGGATCTGCGCCTGAACCACACCTTCCTGACCGGCCGAATCCCGCCCGACTTGAGCAACCTGCCCAACCTCACGAGGCTGAGCATCCACGGAAGCGACCTGACCGGTCTGGTTCCTTCCAGTTTTGTGCGATTCGAACGGCTTCGGCTTTTCCACTTCAGGGACAACGAGGATCTCTGTATCCCCGATGAAGCCGATTTCATACGGTGGCTGGTGCAGCTTGACGTTGCGCTCGGACCCGTTTGCAACGAGGACGACAGGGAAGCACTCGTGTCGCTCTACGAGGCCACCGGAGGAAGTGAATGGACTCGTTCCGATGGCTGGCTCGATGATGATGTGCCAGTGAGCGAATGGCATGGTGTCAGCACCGATTCGGTGGGGCGCGTCCTCGACGTCGACCTGTCCAGCAACGGGCTTGCGGGCCGATTGCCGGAGTTGTTGGCACCGCTCGCGAGCATGACTTCTCTTCGGCTGGACGGAAACGAGGGACTGTACGGTCCCTTGCCGTTGACGCTGTCAATGCTCTCGCTCGAAGCGTTGAGATACCGGAACACCGGCCTTTGTGTTCCCCCCGGCGAAGCCTTCGCCGGATGGCTCGCTGCTATCCCCTCGCACGAGGGTACGGACGCCGAGTGCTCGCCCCTCTCGGACCAGGAAGTCCTCGAACTCCTGTACGGTGCCGTCGGTGGCGCCGAATGGAAGGACGACGAGAACTGGCTTTCCGGGCAACCTCTCGGTGACTGGAACGGTGTGGAGACCGACGATGTCGGCAGAGTGGTTGCCCTGCGACTCCCGCGCAACGACCTGGCGGGCCGCATTCCACCCCAGCTGGGCTACCTGGAACAGCTCGGCGAGCTGGACCTGTCCGGCAATCAGCTGGAGGGACCAATCCCGTCCCAGTTGGGCGATCTGTCCAGCCTCACGCTGATGAATCTGGGCCAGAACGAGCTGGAGGGACCGATCCCCCCGCAGTTGGGCGATCTGACCAGCCTGTCACAGTTGCTCCTCTGGGCGAACGAGCTGGAGGGACCGATCCCGCCGGAGCTGGGGAGGCTGACCAACCTGCTCGTGCTGGGACTCGGCATAAACGAGCTGGAGGGACCGATCCCGCCGCAGTTGGGCGACCTTGTCAACCTTTTCTATCTGTACCTGGATGGAAATCGCCTGTCGGGACCAATCCCGTCGCAGCTCGGCAACCTGTCCCGCTTGTCTGAGCTGATCCTGGATCGTAATTGGTTGACGGGATCGATTCCTCCATGGCTGGGCAGCCTGCCGAACCTGACGCGTCTCGGCCTCGGCCACAATGGGCTGACCGGGTCGATCCCGCCCGAGTTGGGCAACCTGCCCAGCCTGACTGAGCTGATCCTCGGTCGCAACTGGTTGACGGGGCCGGTTCCTTCGAGACTGGCCAGCCTCTCCGCATTGACACACCTGGACCTCAGCCGGAACAGGCTGACGGGAACGATACCGTCGCAATTGGGAGCCCTGTCCAGCCTGGAGCGTCTCAACCTCAGCGGGAATGAGCTGGCCGGGCGGATTCCCCCCGATTTCGGTGATCTGTCAAGGTTGCAGTCACTGTCGATAGCGGGGAACCGGTTGTCCGGTGCACTCCCGCCCGTCCTGGGCGGACTCACCCGTCTGGAGCGGCTCCACCTGACCGACAATGCCGACGTGTCCGGGATCCTGCCTTCGGGCCTGACCGCCCTGGGCGAACTCGAGGAACTGATTCTGACGGGTACCGGTCTGTGCGCCCCCGCGGACACCACCTTCCAGAACTGGCTGTCCGAAGTGGAAGTGGCGCGCGTGCGGGATTGTGAAGTGGACGCGGGGTCGTCGGCCTACCTGACCCAGGCGGTGCAGTCGCTGGACTTCCCGGTTCCACTGATCGCCGGCAGGGAGGCCCTGCTCAGGGTGTTCGCGATCGCCTCGCGTCCGGGCAACGAAGGCATCCCGGAGGTCCGGGCGAGCTTCTACCTCGACGGAGTGGAAAGTCACGCGGTCGACATTCCGGGGTCGGTGACCCCCATCCCAACCGAGATCGAACACGCGCAGAGTTCGTTGCAGAGGTCGGCCAATGTCACGATCCCCGGATCGGTTATCCAACCCGGACTGGAGTTGGTGGTCGAGATCGACCCGGACGGAACGCTGGATCCCGAACTGGGCGTGACGAAGCGGATTCCCGCGGAGGGCAGGGCACCGGTGCAGGTGGAGTCGCTGCCCGGCCTGGATATGACGGTGATCCCGTTCCAATGGGCGCCGAAACCCAATTCGTGGATTGTGGATATCGCCGAGGGCATGGCCGCAAGTCCGCACACGCACGAAATGCTTGGCGATGTGCGCGCCATGCTCCCGGTCGCCGACATCGATGTTGAAGTCCACGAAGCCGTCCTGACCTCGACCGTCAATTCTCTCGATCTGCTTGGCGAGACGCACCTGATTCGGACGTTGGAGAGCGGTACGCGCTACTACATGGGTGTCCTCCCCGAGCACGTGGTCGGTGCCCCGGTAGGGGTTGCGTTCCTTGGTTTCCGAATCAGCTATTCGGTGGCCGATCCCTTTGTGATCGCGCACGAACTCGGACACAACATGGGTCTATATCATGCACCGTGCGGTGGTGCCGGCGGTCCGGACCCGGCGTTCCCCCAAACAGACGCTTCAATCGGCTCCTGGGGATACGACTTTCGCGCCGGCGGCAGCCTGGTATCGCCGCGGGCCAGGGACCTGATGTCCTACTGCGGTCCTCCGAAGTGGGTCAGCGAGTTCAGTTTCACCAAAGCTCTGAACCATCGGCTTGAGGGTGATGGAAGCCAGGGTCCGTTCGCGCCGACCGCCCCATACGCTCCCACGCGGAGCCTGATCTTGTGGGGCGGTGTGGACGACGAGGGAAGTCCGTTCCTGGAGCCCGCTTTCGTGGCGGACGCCTCGCCCAGCCTTCCCCAATCGAGCGGCGACTACGAGCTTGTCGGCCGAAGCGCCAGTGGCGACGAACTGTTTTCCCTCAGCTTCGGCATGGCGGAATTGGCTGACGCGGATGGGAGGTCGATCTTCGTCATCGCGCTGCCCCTGCGGACCGAGTGGGCGGGCATGCCGGAGAGCATTACGCTGTCCGGCCCCGGCGGATCGACCACCACGGACCGGACGACCGATCAGCCCATGGCCATCCTTCGCGATACGGTCAGTGGCGAGGTGCGGGGCATCCTGCGCGGTGAGGACGCGACGGACCTGATTGGCGTGGCTGCGGACGCTGTCGGGCTGCCCGGGCCGCGTCTGCAGGTGTTGTTCAGCCGGGGGATCCCGGACGGCTAGCCTTGGCGGCCGCCCCTACTCCCTCCACGGATACGGCGGCCGCCTCAGGTGCCAGTCCGTCTCCCGCTGATACGCCATTCCGAGATCCAGGACGCTCTGGTCGTCCATCGGAGAGCCCACGATCTGCAGCGACAACGGCAGCCCGTCCTCGTCGAACCCGCACGGGATCGCCAATCCGGGGTGGCCGACCAGATTCGCGATGTAGTTGAGACGCGGGGTACGCGAGCTGATCTCCCCCGGTGGCTCCCACTCGTTGCGCGCCGGGATCGGCCACCCGTCGCGGACCTCGCGCATGGCGGCGCCGTTCGGCCACGTCGGCGCGATCACCGCGTCGTAGCGCGACACGATCTCGTCGGCCTCGCGCACCAGCTGATTGCGGATCCGCTGCGCGGTGAGGTAGTCGGCGGCGGGCATCATGCGGCCGGCCATCCACCCCGCGCGGCGGTCCTCGTTGAAGGAGAACATGTTGGCTGCGCTGCCGTCGTCGAAGAGCGCCCTGAAGTTGGTCCCGCTCTCGACGGTGACGATCGTCGTGAAGAGCGCGCCCGTGGGGCGAAGCGGCAGCTCGATGTCCTCGACCTCGACCCCCATTTGGGCGAACACGTCCAGCGCCTCCTGGAAGACGCGCCGGGTGGCCTCGGACCCCGACAGCTCGAACTCGGCGCGGTGGACGCCGAGACGGCGCCCGCGCATGGCCCCCGGGTCCGCACGGAAGACGAAGGGGCGGTCCACCGTGCAGTTGTCGCGCGGATCCCGCCCGGCGATCTGCTCGAGGATGTGGCCGCAGTCCTCGGCCGAGCGCCCCACGGGGCCGATCTTGTCCAGGCTCCACGACAGCGCCATGCAGCCGAAGCGGCTCACGCGGCCGAATGTGGGACGCAGGCCCGACGCGCCCACGGCGGAGGCCGGGAAGACGATCGAGCCGCCCGTTTCGGTGCCGATGCCGAAGCCGATCAGCCCGGCGACGGCGGCGGACACGGTGCCGCTCGACGACCCGAAGCTGGTGCGGTCGAGCTTCCACGGGTTGAGCGCGGAGCTCGTGTTGCCCCCGGCAAACTCCCCGAGCGACATCTTGGCCATCAGCACCGCGCCTGCGTCTTCGAGACGGTCGATGACCGCCGCGTTCCGGTCCGGCACCCGGTCCGCGAAGATCCGGGACCCCCACGTGGTGCGGATGCCGCGCGTGTCGAGCAGATCCTTGACACCGTAGGGCAGGCCGTGTAAGATGCTGCGCCGACTACCGGTCACAAGCTCCCGGTCGGCCCGTTCGGCGGCTTCGAGCGCCTGGTCGCGGGCGATGGTGACCATCGTGGCGAGCTTGCCGTCGTGGTCGGTGCGCGGCTCGCTGGGGAGTTCGAATGGCGGCACGTCGAGGGCTTCCGCGCGGTCGAGGTAGGCCTGGGTGAGGTCCACCGAGGTGACCGCGCCGCTCGCCAGCAGGTCGGCCAACTCGCGCACCGTGAGGAAGAGGGTCGATTCCTGCGCGGCCGATGTGCCCATCGCTCAGCCCCTCCAGAAGACGACCAGCGGCGGCTCGTCGGGATCCAGCGGAAACTCCCGCAGGGTCCGCTGCACATTGATCATGTTGGCGAGCGCCGCACGCAGCCGCTCCAACTCCTCGGCCTCCTGGTAGATGCCCCGGGGGCCCTGGTGGTCCAGCAGCGTCTCGGCGGTCGCGGCCGAGACCTCGCCGGTGTCGGCGACCTCGGTGCAGGCCTGTTGCCACGCCAGGGCCATCGCCCCCGCGCCGGCGGCCGTCGCGAACTGTCGGCGGTTCATGGTCATTCGATTGGACTCCCTGGCCTGTGCTGGTGACGGCCCGGCACTCGCGTGTTCCGGCCGTGCCCCGTACCTTCGTCGCGCCCCATCGCCCCCACCATAACCCGGACCGCCACCACATTGCGAGCACTTCACATCGAACCCATGCCGGAGTGGATTCGCGGCCTCTTCCGGAAGGCGGCGGACGAGGCCGGGATCGAGATGGTCCGGGGCGGCGCGCTCGAGGGGGATGACCTCGTCGACGCGGCCGCCGGCGCGCACGCGCTGGTCACCGGGCAGAGGCGCATCGGCGCCGAACTGATCCGCGCTGGAGCCGGGCTGCGCCTGGTGGTGGTGCAGGGGAGGGCGCCGTGGGCGGTCGACCGGGAAGCCGCGGCCGCGGCCGGAGTGCGCGTCGCAACGCTGCCGCACCGGGGCGCGATCGCGGTCGCCGAGCAGACGATTGCGCTCGTGCTCGGTCTCTACCGCAAGGTCGTCCCGGGCCACCTCGGCACCAGGGACGCCGAGTACAAGCGCTTCGGCGTCGAGCCCATTCGCACGACCGAACGCAAGATCGCCTTCAACTGGCTCAGCTACGACGATGTGCGGCAGCTTCATGGGCGCACACTCGGCCTGGTCGGGCTGGGCGGCATCGGACTCGAGGTCGCCCGGCGGGCGCAGGCATTCGACATGGAGGTCGTGTATCACAAACGTTCGCCGCTGCCCCGGGCTCACGAGGCGATGGCGTGCGTGCGGCACCTTCCGCTGGAGGAGTTGCTCGCCGCGAGCGACGTGGTCAGCCTGCACGCGCCGCACACCGGCGCCACCGAGGGGATGATCGGGGAGGCAGCGCTCAAAACCATGAAAAGGGACGCGATTCTGGTGAATACGGCCCGTGGCGGGCTCGTGGACGAGGCCGCGCTCGCAAGGGCGCTCTCTGAAGGCCGGATCGCGGGCGCGGGGCTGGATGTGTTCGTGGACGAACCGCTGCCGGCGAACAGCCCGCTGATCGGTGCGCCGAATGTCCTCCTGTCTCCCCATGTCGGGGGCGGCACGGGGGGTGGGCAAGTCGGGATGGTCCGGGATGTGGTCGAGAAGCTGATCGCAGTCGCCGAGGCAGGAGACGGAGCCCGATGATCCGGGAACCGATTCTGGTACTGGCCTTCATGCTGGCCGTGGTGGCGTTCACCCGCTGGCTGGAGCAGCGCTACGAACCCGTCAAGAAGATCAGCTCCGCGGTGGTTTGCACGCTGCTCGGCATCACGCTGGCCAACGTGGGGGTGATCGAACACACGGGACCCGTTCACCAATCCGTCTTCACCTTCGCGATCCCGTACGCCATCGTGCTCGTCATCATGGGCACGAACCTGCGCGAGCTCGCCAGCGCGGGGCGGCCTCTCCTGATCGCCTACCTTGCGGCGTGTTTCGGGAGCCTGGTGGGTGGTGTGGTGGCGGGTGCCACAATGGCTGGATGGGTCGGCCCGGAGACGTGGAAGCTCTCCGGGGCGTTCTCGGCCGCGTTCGCGGGCGGCGGGATGAACTTCGCCGCCGTCGGACAGGGGCTCGAGATCGACACGAGCACCTTCGCCGCCGCGGCTCTGGCCGACAACCTGTCGACCGTCCCGTACCTGCTTCTGCAAGTGTGGCTGGCCGGCATGCTGGCCACGATGTTCCTGCGCCGGACGAGGCTGGGCGGTGCCGCGGCCTGGGAAGGCGAAGGGGCCTGGGAAGCCGACGTGGACGAAGTCGGGGCCGAAGCCGACGAAGACGCCATGCGCCGCCGCTGGACCGACGCGGACATCAACATCACCGACATGGCCATCCTGGGAGCGCTGCCGCTGGTCGCCCTCTGGCTCGCTCGGATCGTGAACGTCAGGTATCCGATGGTCCCGGACGTCCTGTGCCTGACGACGATTGCGCTGATCGTGGCCCAGCTCCCCTGGGTCAGGAAGCTGCGGGGCGCCGAGATGCTGTCCTACTTCGCGCTGCACATCTTCTTCATCGTGCTCGGCGCGGCGTCCGAACTCGGGATGGTCTTCGAGGCCGGCCTCCCCATCTTCGGCTTCATGATCGCGATCATCGCGGTCCATGTCGTGATCGCCTACGGGGTCGGATGGCTGGCGCGGATCGACCTTCCCACCGTATCGATCGCGAGCCAGGCGGCCATAGGAGGGCCGGGTTCCGCGCTCGCCATCGGCATGGCCATGAAGTGGCACCGGCTGGTTGCGCCGGCTGTGATCGTGGGCATTTTCGGGTACGCGCTGGGCAACTACCTCGGGTTTGCTTGCGCGCGGATCGTACTTGCATTAGTTGGATGAAAAAAGCTCCCGTGGCCGGCATCGAAGGGGTCGATGTGCTCGTTACGGGGGCGGGCCGGGGGCTAGGGCGCGGGATCGCGATGGCGCTGGCCGGCGCGGGCGCGCGCGTCTGGCTGGTTTCGGAGATGATCGATGAGCTTGAATGGACGGCGTCGCGCATTCGGGGAGCGGGCGGGCGTGTTGAGGTCTTTCCGGCGGACCTGAGCCGGGACCGCGAGCGGGAGCGGCTGGCACGGGGGATTCGTGGTCGGGCCGAGCGGCTGCGGGTCGTGATCAACAACGCGGGCGTGCTCGAACGGCGGCGTGCCGAAGCGCTCGACCGGGAGCACTGGAATCGCACCATGAGCGTCAACCTCGAGGCGCCCGTCTTTCTGACCCGTGACCTGCTGCCGACGCTGCTCGGCGACGGCGGGTCGGTGGTGAACGTATCGTCGCGAGCAGGTGTGGGGGGCTTTCCCGCGCAGACCGCGTACTGCGCCTCCAAGTTCGGGATCGAGGCGTTCACGCGGTGTCTGGCCCTGGAGCTCGCCGGCTCGGGAGTGAGCGTGAACGCGGTGACGCCCGGGATCTTCCTCAAGCCGACATCGCTGACGCGGCGTGAGGCGGAGGCCGCGGACGCCGGCACGAGGGCACGCTGGGAGGACCCCGTGCAGCTCGGGCCCGCGTTCGTGTACCTGGCGGGGCTGCGAGGGGAGGTCAGCGGGTGCCGATTCGATGCGCGCACGCTGACCCGGGCCCTGGCGAAGTGGGGGCCGCAGGGGGTGACGGACCGGGTGGACGAGGTTGCCGAGCATGTGCAGGAGAGGGTGCCGTGAGGGGGGTGGTTTCACGACGGGCCCGTGTGGCCATGGAGGGCGCCCTTCAGCACCCCGCCGTCCCCCGTCCAGTCCCCTCGGCAGCACTGCTGGCCTGCCTGCGCCATCACCTCCTTGGCGGCGAGACCCACTACCCCGAGCGCCCGGGGATGGCGGAGCTGCGCCGCCGGGTGGGCGGGGCGCTTCGCGGGCGCGGATACCCCGAACGCGGCCCGGACGGCGTATTGATCACGGCCGGCGAGGGCGAGTCGCTCTTCGTCACGCTGCTCGGCCTGGACACGCCGCGGGAGATTTGCCTGTCCGGGACGGGGGCGCGCCGTCACGGGAATCTCTTGCAGTGGATGGGCGTGCGCGCCGTCGAGCCGGTCTCACGGGACGGCGACAGCGCGACCGGCCCGGTAATCCACCTGATCGGCGACCGGCTCTTCCGCGCTGCCGGCGCCCGCGAAGACGCTGGTGGGCGCGCTCAGCCGGACGACGCCGGAACATCCATGCCCGACGCGCGCGCAGGCCTGCCCGCCTCCATCGTGATCGGCTCGCTGGACGGGGTCGCCGACATGCGGCCCTTCCGTCTCGGCTTCGTGGCCGCGCCGCCCGACGTGCTGGCCGGCATCACGAAATGGAAGCAGGCGTCGTCGATCTGCTCGCCCGCGCCCTCGCAACGGGCGGCGCTCTGGGGGCTGGGGGTACGGCCATGACGGCGGCGCAGCCACGCGGCGGAGTCCTCCCGTGACCACCGCGCGGCAACCTGGTCGGCCGGCGGGCTCCGCCTCGGTCCGCAAGGGAGAGCGCGCCACCTCGCTGCGCTACCGGATGATGGCGCTCGCGCGCACCCGCGAGAACGTCATCTCGCTCGGACGCGGCGACCCCGATCTGGACACCCCCGCGGGAATCATCGAAGGCGGCCTGGACCGTTTTGCCGGCCTCGCCACCGACCCCGTGCGCGGACTGCTCTCCCTGCGCGAGGGCATTGCCCGCCGCTACGCTTCGGAGCGGGGCGTCACCATCGACCCCGCCACCGAGATTGCCATCACCAACGGGGCACAGGAGGGACTGTTCCTGGCCATGTTGGCACTTGTGGATCCGGGTGACCGGGTCGCCTGCCAGGATCCCCGCTACAGCTCGTACGATCAGGCGATCGGAATAGCAGGCGGCGATATTGTGCCGATTCCCACCGGCGGCGACCGCCCCTTCCACCTCGGTGCGGACGACCTTCGCACACACGCCCGGGGCGCAAAGGTTCTTGTCTTCGTCAACCCTTCCAATCCTACGGGCTCCTGCGTCGGCCCGGAGGGGGTGCGCGGCCTGGCCAGCGCCGCCCGCGAGCTGGGCCTGGTCGTCCTCGCCGACGAGATCTACGAGGACATCGTGTTCGGCGAAGCTCCCTTCCTGTCTTTCCTTGCCGCGGACAGTTCGCGGGAGCGCACGGTTGTCCTGTCCGGCTTCTCGAAGGCGTACGCGATGACCGGCTTCCGCGTCGGCTACCTGATCGGGCCTCCCGCCTTCATCGACGCGGTCGAGGCACTCAAGAGCACGACCTCCGGCCCGTGCCCCGCGTTCTCGCAGTACACGGCGCTTGCCGCGCTCGACGCGCGTCCCGACCCGCGCCAGGCCTACCTCGGCGTGTACCGCCGCCGCCGCCGTGCCCTCATCGACGGCTTCACCCGGCTGGGCATTCCGCACGGTCCGCACGGCGGCGGGCTCTTCATGTGGGCCGACGTGTCGCGCTTCGGAATGGACGCGGAGACGTTCTGCTACCGCCTGCTCGACGAGGCGGGCGTCCTCATGTTTCCCGGGAACTCGTTCGGAGACCGCTGGCGCAGCTGGGTGCGCGTCTCGCTGCTGGCCCCCGAGGCGCAGATCCGCGAGGCGATGGACCGGATTGGGGGGTTCGTCGACACCATCGACGGGCCCGTCCACGTCAACCCTGACGTAACGTCAGGCTCATGAGCGAGCTCCTGATCCAGGGCGCCACGGTCGTCACCGCCGACCGCATGGAGCGGGCGGACGTGCTCGTCCGCGATGGGCGCATCGCCGCCGTGGGAACGGGCCATGGCGCCGCCCGCATCCTCGACGCAACCGGCCACTGGGTCATGCCGGGTGGCATCGACACGCACACGCACCTCGCGCACCCCATCGACCGCCTCGGCATCACCACGGCGGACGACTTCTACACGGGTACGCTCGCGGGTGCGTGCGGCGGGGTCACCACGATCGTCGACTTCTCGCTCCAGCGCCGCGGCGAATCCCTGTTCGAAGCGCGCGACCGCCGTCTCGCCGAGATCGAGCCGGACGCCGTCATCGACTACGGATTCCACGCCATCGTCACAGATGTTCGTTCCGATGTGTTGGCTGAAATCCCTGTCATGATTGAAGATGGCTTCCCGTCCTTCAAGGTTTACATGACTTATGGGGACAAGATCGTCGACGACGGAGGCCTCCTTCGCATGCTGGAGGCCACCGCCGCGCACGGCGGGCTCGTCTACGCGCACTGTGAGAACGACTGCGCGGTCAACCACCTGATTGCGCGCCACCTCGAGTCCGGCAGGACCGGCCCGGCATACCATGCGCCGAGCCGCCCTCCCGCAGTCGAGGCGGAGGCGACCCACCGCGCCATCATGCTGGCCGGTCTGGCGGGCGCGCCACTGTGCATCGCGCATGTGACGTCGGGCGGAGCCGCGCGGCACGTCGCGGACGCGCGCGAGCGCGGCGAACCGATCGTGTCCGAGACGTGTCCCCAGTACCTGGTGCTGGATGATTCCGTGTACGATCCGGACGCCGGCTTCGAAGTCGCGAAGTTCGTGTGCAGCCCGCCGATGCGCGCGAGCCAGCACCGGGACGCGTTGTGGCGCGCACTGGCCGCGGGGTCGATCCAGCAGGTGTCGTCCGACCACGCCCCCTTCCGGTACCACGACCAGAAGACCGCCGGGCGGGACAACTTCACGCGTATCCCGAACGGTCTGCCCGGGATCGAGACGCGGCTGCCGCTGGTGTTCGCGGGCGGCGTGAAGACCGGCCGGCTATCGCCCGAGCGCTTCGTCGAACTCACCGCGACCAACCCGGCGCGCATCTTTGGTCTGCACCCGCGCAAGGGGACGCTCGACGTTGGCGCGGACGCCGACCTGATCGTCGTGGATCCGGACGCCGAGGTCGAGATCGACGCCGCCCGGCTCCATTCAGCGGTCGACTACAGCCCCTACCAGGGCATGAAGGTGGCGGGCTTTCCGACGTGGACGATTTCGCGCGGCGAGGTGATCGTGGAGCGTGGCGAGCCTGCGGCCGGGCGTGGAAGGGGGCGGCTGGCCCCCCGCGGGGTGATCGATCCGGGCATGTTGCCGTAGGCGTCTAGCAGGGCCCGGATGCGCGCCCGGTATCCGCCAGCGCCTCGAGCACCACATCGGCCAGCTTCGGCAGATGGTTGCCCATCTGCGAATCGTCGGAGTTGATCTGTATCGCGACGGCAACACCGTGGTCGTTGTAGTAGGCGACCAGCGAATTGTAGCCCGGAAAGAAGCCGCCGTGGCCGTAGGTCAACCCGTGTTCGCCTTCCTCGACAAGAACCCCGAGGCCGTATCCCAGATGAGGCTTCGTGCTATCGGTCGGAAAGCCGATATCGAACAACTGGGGGAGATCGTCCCCGGCGATCGCTTCACCCTCGTAGAGCAGCTTCGCCCAGCGCACCAGCGCCTGGGGATTGTTGACGAGGCCGCCCCCCGTCCACTCCTGGAGAGGGTGGACCACCATCTGGCCATCGGCCACGATTTCGAGGGGAGTCCCGAACAGCTCGGAGCTGGCGTGCGCATACCCCTGCGCCAGCCCGGGCAGATCGCGCCGGTCGGCCGGCAGGGTCAGATCGAGCTCGAACGGATCCAGGAAGAACTCGTCGAGAAGGTCGTAGTACTCGCGACCCGTCGCCTCCTCGATAGCCAGGCCCGCGAGCGTGTAGTGGACATCGCTGTAGTGATATCCCTGGCCGGCGGGGAAAAGGGGCTCATCGTCCAGCACCGCTTCGGCCACAAACTGCTCCGGGGTCATGTAGCCGTCGGGATCGCTGAACACCTCACCCAATCGCGACGCGAAATCGGGGTCTTCGAAGTACGGCTGGATCATCCCCGCCGTGTGATTCAACAGGTTGCGCACGGTCAGGTCCGTGTGGTTGGGGACCCGGGAGAACCACTCCTCGTCGCCCAGCCAGGTCGAGACCGGCGCGTCGAGGTCCAGTTCTCCGTTCATCGCCAGCTTCAGGGCTACAGCCGCAACGTACGTCTTTCCGATGCTGCCCGAGCCCATGCGCAGGTCCGGTGTCATCGGGATGTCGTCGTCCACGTTCGACTCGCCCGTGGCGAAGCCGAAGACGCGCCCGTCCGGCAGGATGAAAGCGGCCGTCGCGCCGGGGAAATTCTCGTCGGTGTCCTGCGCCTGCGTCCAGGCCGCGTCCAGCTCGGTCTGAAAACGCTCGACGAGCGTGGCGGTCGCCTCGGGGGACAGCGAGGGCACGGACCGCGTGTCTGACCGGGTCTCGAGCTGCGCGTCGGGAGCGCGATTGTCGGTCTGACAGGCAGCGGGGCCGAGCGAAAGACAACTCGACAGTGCCAAACCGAGGAGCATGGTGGAGCGCGTCATGGCCGTTCTCCCGAGGCGAGATCCGTCCGTGCCTCCTCGATGATGCCGAAGAAACAGCACCATTCTCCCTCGAGGACCGCGGGCCGGAACCGCAGTCCGAAGACCACCCCATCCGACGGTGCGACAACCTCTGCCCGGACTTCCCCGTAGAGATCGTAGACGCGCCCGAGTGGCGTTCCGGCGGGAATCTCCGTCTCGAACGGCAGGTCCGCGCTCCCGACCCACATCCCCGACGTCGGCGCCAGCAGCGCCTTTTGGTGGCCCATGCGCCAGCGGGGCGCATGCCGAGCGTCCCCCTCGAGCATGCCGTAGTGCCGCATGACGTTGAGGTAGCTGTTTGCCAGATCCTCGGCTACGGCGTGGAAGTCGGAGGTCAGCGTCCGGCAGTTGCCCCCGAGTTCGACGGTGATCCCCGCCTTGCCCAACTCGGCGATCTTCGACGACGGATTGGCGCCGCCTACACCGCTCCGGAAGACCAGGTCCCACTGCGGCCCCATCGCCGCCGCGAGCTCCAGGCTGGGTGGATTGTCCGCCGCGAAGATCATGTGTGCGAGATAGGAGTGCTCGCCCCCCGAGTGCACCGCGATCTGCAGGTCGCACGCGTCCTTCATCGCCTCCCAGTGCGCCCATGCCGCCCGCTCGGTGGGATAGCCGTCGACGCGTCCCGGGTAGATCCGGTTCATGTCGTGGGAGAACGTGTCGAGGGGGTCGCCGCGCTTGCCGGCTTCGAATGCCGGCACGTTGATCGCCGGGACGCCGACAACCGTCCCGCGCACATTCGCAGGATCGAGGGTCGCGAGCATCTTGAAGATCGAGAGCGCGCCCTCGGGCTCGTCGCCGTGGGTGGCTCCGTTGATCCAGAGGACGGGGCCGTCCGCGTCGCCCCGGCAGATCAGGACCGGGATCTCGCGCATCCGCCCGGACGCGTCGAGGCCCACCGGGATCGCGCCTCTCGCGATCGTACCGCTGGCCGCACTGGCTGTCCCGACCGAAAACATGTCCGGCATCATGACTCCGAGTTTGGGGATGGTTCGTGGCCGCACTCCTGGGGCGCGTCTTGCCGCTCCGCGCACGCCGTAGCCGTCTCCAGCGAGAACGGAACGTTCAATTCGGCTGCGAGCTCGCCGAGTCCGACCGCCGTCCTCCGGTCGACCGGAACCCCGCGCCGCAGCCGCTCACGCGCGCGCAACTGCTCGGCCTCTCCGGGGAGCTGCACCGGGCGGTTCGGCTCAATGGGCGGCGCGGCCAGCACCTCGCCGACGAGCCGCTCGAGGCGCTCCTCGAACCGGGGCCGCGACATGAACGCGTCCGGGTCGATCGCGATCATCGTGTGGGCCACGTCGTAGTCGAGATCATCCTGGAACACCTGCCCGCCGAAGAGCGAGCCCGTCAAGACGCCGGTAAGGATGTCGGTCACAAGGCTGAGACCGTAGCCCTTGTAGTCGCCGACAGGAAGAAGGGGGCCGTCCATCGCGGCGGCCGGATCGGTCGTGCATGCGCCGTCCGGGGTAAGCGCCCAGTGCTCCGGCATGGGCAGCCCGGCACGCTGCAGCCACCGCATCATTCCCTTGCCCGACTGGGTGAGTGCCATGTCGAGCATGATCGGGTCGCGCCCCTGGCCCCGCGGCACCGCGATCCCCCACGGGTTCGTGCCAAGCACGGGCCTCGTCGCCCCCCAGGGCGCCATTTCCGCGCCCGCGTTGGTCATCGCGACCCCGATCAGCCTCGCGTCGGCGGCCCGCCTGGCGTGGTAGCCCGCGATGCCGAAGTGGTTGCTGTGCCGCACGGCCACCATGGCCACGCCCGTGTCGCGTGCTTTCTCGACCGCGCGGTCCATGGCTCGCCGCGCGGCCACGTACCCCAGCCCCATGTCGGCATCCAGCAGCGCGGTCGCGGCCGTCTCCCGCACCCACCGCATCGACGCATTCGGCTTGATCCCGCCGTTTCGCATGCGGCGGGCGTACCGGAACAGCTTCTCCAGCCCCTGACCCTGACCCGGATGCCACCAGAGCGACGCCGTCACCACGCCGTCGGCGTTGATCCGCGCCTCCTCGCCGGTCGCCCCGAGCGCCCGCAGCACGGTCTCGGCGAAGCCCCGCACGGAGGGTTCGCTGAAGCGGTCGACCGCGACCCGGTCGTCGAGGCGGTATGTGATCCGTCCCCTCCTACGGGATCAGCCGTCGCGCCCGCGGCCGCACGATGAACAGCCCCTCACGCCGGCTCGACAGAAGCACCGTCCCGCTCTCGAAGTAGGGGTAGACGCTCCAGGTGCCGTCAAAGCCGGCCTCGTCGGCGCTCCACGGCGTCGTGTCGAAGTGGCCGATCTCGAACGGATTCTCCGGATCGCTGATGTCCAGCACACGCAGGCCCGCGCGGTTGTTGGACATGTAGAGCCGGTCGCCGCGGACGTACAGGTTGTGGTCGGTGGCCTTCGTCGGGTTCATGTACTCCGTCAGCAGGAGCGGGTCGTCCAGATCTTGCAGGTCCCAGATCAGCGTGCGCGTGGCGTCGACGAGGCCGCCCACCTCGTCGAGCTCGTCGTTCGAGTAGAAGTAGCGGTGGTCTTCGGTGAGCCACCCCTGATGCGCGTAGGCGACGTTGGGGTAGTCCGCGGCCGCCACGGCGACCGGGTTGTCCTTGTCGGTCACGTCGGCAATCGACACCGCGGTCTCGTTGGAGTTCACGCAGATCTCGCGGCCGATGTAATCCTCGTCCGGACCGTGGTAGATCACGCACTGCGCGTCGTGCGAGTTACCCGTGTTGCGCCGCCCCGTGTTGGGGTGGGCGAAGCAGCCCGCGAAGACGGGGTTGAGGGGATCGTTGATGTCAATCATGTGAGAGCCGCCCCCGCACGTCTCGCCACCGTCCGAAGAGCCGACAAGGTAGGCGAATCCCGTCTCCTCGTTGATGGCGATGTTGTGCGACGATGCGATCCCCGTGTACATCGCGGTCGCTTCGAACTCCTGCGGCTCCGTCACGTCGCGCAGCTGTGCGAGGTCGAAGACCTGCATCCCGTGCTCGCCCGCGCCGTCCGCCACGATGTAGGCGTAGTCCCTGAAGACCTTGATGTCCCGCCAGGTGCTGGGCGGGCTGCCTTCCGTCCGCGCAAGGTTGCCCAGGTAGCGAGGGTTGTAGGGATCGGTCACGTCCACGAACGACGTGCCGTCCATGCGGCCTACCAGGGCGAACTCGCGTCCGGTCAACGGATCGGTCCAGCCCCACACGTCGTTGAGCCTGGCACCTCTGCTCGCGCCCATCTCCTCGCGCGGCAGGAAGGACAGCAGATCGACCCGGTTGCAGTCGTAGCCGCTCGCGGTCCCGTCGTCGCAGGAGATCTCGCCGCCGTTGATGGCGGGGAGCGGAGCATGGTCGACCGTGAGCGTGCCTGAGCGAACCCAGTCGCCCGCTTCTCTGGTGACCACCGATACGGAGCCAAGTCCGAAGTCGGCGGCGGGGTTTCCGAAGGCCGCGATGTCGCTTCCGAACGCCAGAATCTGCCTCGACACCGTGATGACCCCGCCGTCACCTTCATCGAACAACTCCACGGCGCCCTGGAGCTCGAACGGAGCAGCCGGGGCGCCCGCGTCGTCGCTGCCGCGACCGTAGACGAAGATCCGCCCCAGGGCGCCGACCAATAGTGATGGGCCGTCCACGGCCAGGGACATTCCGAAGCCCTGTCGCTCGGCGTCGTCCTCCGGCTGAAGCGTGCCAACCGCTGTCCATGCTCCGTCGACCCGCGCGAAGCGGTGCACGATTCCCTCAACGGAGATTCCACCATCTTCGTCAAGAGCGATCTCCGTTCGCCCCACGAGGATCTCGTCCTGGAACAGCGCCACGCTGGTGCCGAATGGCCGGCCACCAGGGTTTTCGGAATCGGGCAGGTCGACGACTTCCGTTGCTTCCCACGCCACAGGGCCGGAACCGCGTTCGAATACCTGGACGGTGCCGGCATCCGGATCCCCGACGATGAGGAGGTCCTCGGCGAGGTCGAACCCCTGGGTACCCAGCCCGCCGGCATCCGCTGGAACACCGACCGTCCCCCCGGGTGCCCATCGCCCGTCCTCACCGAGCCGAAACGTCGCCAGCACCCCTTCACCGTCCTGATTCCGGGCCGCGGTCATCAGCTCGGTCCCCGACGCCAGAAGCGTTTCGCCCATGTCCGAGAGTGCGGGATCCGCCAGCGTCTGGAGGGGGCGTACGTCCTCGCCTGGAACATCCTCAAGCCGGTACACGTAGACCATCCCTCCGTCCGTTCCGTCGGCGCCCACGAACAGAAAGTCGCCCGCCCGCGCGAGCGCCGAGCCGAAGCCGTCGCGCACCGCTGGTTCGGGGGCATTCAATGTGGCCACTTCCGACCACTCGCCGTCGTAGTCGTATACCCGCACGGAACCAGGCTCCCGCTCGTGCGCGGCCTCCCCGACCAGCAGCCACCCGTCGGCCGCCAGGACCGCGCCGCCGAAAGCCTGACCCGCAAGGGGCATGGGGGCGAAGACGATCAGGCCAAGAGCGGCGAGGCTGGCCAGCACGGTCGGCCAGGCGCCTGGGCGGTGCGATTGAAAAGCGGACTGCGGGATTCGCACGGGTACCTCCAGGTCGTGTATCGGGACTACGGTTCCAGCGTCAAGCGTGACCGTCGTAAATGTACTGCGTCGGGCCCGGCCACGCCCCGCCGTCGGAGCGACGGGGAGCCTGGCGTCCAGTCAGGATGCGTCGCCGCTCGAATGCGGCAGTGATTCCTTCGACTACCCGAACTCCACCAGCTGCACCGTCATCCCCGGCAACTCGTCGGGATGCACGAACGCCGCGAGCCCGTCGTCGAACCTGTGGACCCTGTCATCGAGGATCCGCACGCCGCGGTCGCGCAAGGCGGCGACATCGCGCTCGAGGTCGCGGGTCTGCATGGCGATGTGTTCCAGACCCTCGCCGCGCTCCCGCAGAAACCGGCCCGCCCGCGTCGAGGGGTCCCGGCTTTCGAGGAACTGGAGTGTGCACCGATTGCGGAAGGGGATGTGCGCCTCGCGGATCGCAAGGCTCTCGTCACCGGCGAAGTCCCGCGCAACCAGCCCGAAGTAGCGCTCGAAGCGGCTGCATGCATCGTCCATGTCATTGACGCAGAGGCCGATGTGGTCCAGACGGGTCAGTTGCATCGATTTGCTCACCGGTTCGCCCACGGCTTCGGGCGGATAGTACCAGCTGCGCTCGTGCGACTCGATGAGTTCCACCGTCAGCCCCGGCAGCTTGTCCGGAAAGACGAATGCCTCGTAGCCGTCGTTGGCGTCGAGAATGCGGTCCTCCCACACGCCGATGCCGATCTCGCGGAGATGGGCGACATCGGCCTCGATGGTGTCCGTCTCCAGCGCGATGTGTTCCAGACCCTCACCGCGCTCGCGCAGAAAGCGGTTGACCCGCGACTCCGGGTTCCAGTTCTGCACCAGGTGGAGCCAGCACTCGTTGCCCAGAAGGATCCGCGCGTCCAGCTGCATCCCCTGGCCCTGGTCGTCGCGGAAGTCGATCGCCGGGAGGCCGAGGACCCGCTCGAAGCGGGTGCAGGCGTCGCGCAGGTCGTGGACCACCATTCCGATGTGCTGAACGCGCAGGATCATCGGCGCGCTCCGCTGGCCGGATCGTTGCGGTAGACCTTCCCCCCGCGCATCACGAAGACGACGCGCGAGAGGGCCGTGATGTCCTCGGACGGGTCACCGTCGACCGCGATCAGGTCCGCCGCGAAGCCGGGCTCGACCGCACCCAGCGATTCCCCGAGGCGGAGCGACTCGGCCGCCAGACTCGTCGCCGAGACGATGGCCTGCATCGGATCCTGGCCGCCCTCCTCCACGCGGTAGACCAGTTCCTTCCAGTTGTGTCCGTGCGCGCCCGCCACCGCGTCCGTCCCGAAGACGATGTTCAGGTCCGGCACGGTGAGCGCGTCGCGGAAGACGTCCAGTGCCACGGGCACCGCCGCGCGCATCTGCTCGAACCCCTCCGCCGTATAGCTGCCGATGCCCAGATAGCGGTCTGCGTTGGCGAAGTAGTTGTCGAAGATGACGTGGATGTGCGGATCGTAGTACAGGCCGCGCTCGGCCAGGAGCTCCAGCGTGGGGCGGTCGAGGAGCGCGCCGTGCTCGATCTGGGAGCAGTGCGCCAGGGCCGCCCGGCGGGCACTTTCGGGGCCGTGGGCGTGCACCACCGCGCGCAGTCCGTGCTCGGCCGCCTGTCCGCACGCGGCGTCGAGCTGTTCCCGGGAAAGGGTCGGGGTGCCCCCGACGCGGATGCTGGCCGACGCGAAGATCTTGATCACGTCGGCCCCCGCCGCGGCCATCGCGTCCACGTGGGCCCGGATCTCGGCGGGGCCCCCCGTACCCTCCATCACCGGACGGACCGAGGTCAGCACCCGCGGACCGGGCAGGGAACCGCCCGCGATGGCGTTGCGGAGCGGGATGTCCTCGGGGCCGCCCACGCTCTGCACGGTGGTGACGCCGCTGTGCAGCATGTTCCAGGCGTTCTCGGCCGCGTACAACATCTGTTCCCTCGGCCCGTCGGTCGATGCGTTGCTGTGCAGCCGGCCGGTCTCGCGATCGAAGTGCCAACCCAGATGCACGTGCGTGTCGATCAGTCCGGGGAGCAGGGTGGCGCCCGACAGGTCGTACACGGTGGCTGCTTCCGTGGACCCCACATCCGTCACCGCCTCGATCCGACCGCCGCGGATGACCACTTCGCCACCGTCGCGCGCGTCCCCGCGCCCGTCGAGGATGCGGTCGGGGCGGAGGACAATGGCCGATGCGGGGGCCGCGCCGCTTCCCGACGCTTCCCCGGAGGCCGTTCCGGTGTCCGACTCGCTGCTACAAGCGAGACATAGTCCGGCGAAGGTTACAACGCCGGCTGCCATCCGCCGACCGCCGGTGGCGATCCGCCCGCCGGTGGCGATCTGCGCGGCGGTGGCGATCTGCGCGGCGGTGGCGATCTGCGCGGCGGTGGCGATCTGCGCGGCGGCTGCCACGATCCGCCCGGCACGCGTGGTACTGCCGGTTGTCATCTCCATGAACTCCCTCCCGAAGTGGATGATCCCTGAATCATGGTCGCCGGCGCTCAAGGTCGTCAATGCAGATCAACGGGTATGGCGATTTGTACCGGAATGAATGAGGCGGCCGAGTAGCCCCCGCAGCAGCTAACGGACGGTTTTCGGCAACAGCGTCCGCATGCACAGCGGGTTGCGCGCGCTTGGCCAGTGTCCCAACGGAGCATACCGGTGTCCCTGGTTTTGCCGCGGAAACTTGGGGGGAAAGGGGCGAGGCACGGTCGGGGGTAGGGACGGCCCCGCCGGTTGTTTGGCGCGAGCCGGTTCGACAGGGGCGGGCAGTGGTTCCGACAGGGGCGGGCAGTGGTTCCGGCAGGGCGAGCAGTGGTTCCGGCAGGGCGAGCAGTGGTTCCGGCAGGGGCGAGCAACGTTCAACGCCACGCGGCTGTCCCCGCCATCGTGCGCTGCGCCACCCGTGCGCTGTGCTGCGCCCGACCCCTCGTTGTCCCAAATCGCCGAACAGCAGTCCCAACCAGCCATGGACAGGTCTGAGACCGCGGCTTCGGCGACGTGCGGGATGCCGTGCTGGGAGGCTGCTGGAAGCCGTACGCGGGCCGCTGCGGGGCGAACGCGGCCCAAGTACCCCTTGAAGCCGTCCCGACACGGGCTTTCGCGCCCCGGGCCGCTACGGGAGGTCCCGAATGCCGCCGTTATCTTTCAGGGGTAACTCATTGCCGTATCTGACGTTAGGAGCACGACCCCATGAACGACAACCCCATGAACGACGACCTCTTTGAACTCGGCGAACGCATCGCCGACCTCGCCGCCCGGATCAACATCGCCACCTACGAGATGCTCACCCTCGTCGCCGAGTTCGACCGCCGCGAGGGCTGGGCCGAAGCGTTCACCTCGTGCGCCGAGTGGCTCGCCTGGAGGACCAGCCGCATGCTCGGCACCGCGCGCGAGAATGTGCGGGTGGCGCACGCGCTCGAGAACCTGCCGCTCACCTCCGCCGAGATGAAGACGGGCAAACTCTCCTATGCCAAGGTCCGGGCCATGACCCGGGTCGCGACACCGGACACGGAAGCCACCCTGCTCGAGTACGCGCACGCTGGCTCGGCCGGGAAGCTGGAGCGGATCGTGCGGGGCTGGAAACATCTGTCGCGGGACGGCGAGCTCACGGCCGAAGAGGCCCGGCACCAGAGCCGCGCGCTGTCGGTCGTGATCGACGGGGACGGGATGTACGTCGTGCGGGGCCGGCTCGAGCCCGAGGCCGGAGCCGCGCTGATGCGGGCGATCGAAGCGGCGAACGACGCGCTGTATCGTGATGAGGATCCGACGGCGCGGCCCAAGCCGGGCCAACGGCGGGCCGACGCGGCGGGACTGGTTGCCGAGCGGGCGCTGGCGGCGGGGTTCGGTGGAGAATCGGGGACGCGTGCCGAGCGGTTCCAGGTGACGGTCCACACCGAGATGGCGACGCTGGAGAAGGACGGGGAACCGGGCCGCTCGGAGGTCGACGGGGTGCGGGTGAGCGCCGAGACCTCGAGGCGGATGGCGTGCGACGCGGCGGTGGTGCCGATGACGCACCGCGACGGGGCGGTGATGGGGGTGGGGCGGAAGACGCGGACCATCCCGCCGCACATCCGGCGCGCGCTGGAGGAGCGGGACCGCGGCTGCCGCTATCCGGGGTGCGGGAGCCGGTTCACGGAGGCGCATCATGTCACGC
>Ga0209754_1000522_pt1 | contig 52335 bp, 52 predicted proteins | sample MesohylBB_FD_187295 | JGI IMG/M metagenome (GOLD analysis project Ga0209754, IMG submission 187295) | Host-associated microbial community of the marine sponge Aplysina aerophoba from Gulf of Piran - sponge mesohyl, lysed by bead beating... | ecosystem: Host-associated > Porifera > Sponge >...
AACACCCATCAAACCTCACACACCCGGCACAAAACCATCCCTCACGCTCCCGAACAACCGAAAAGCCCGCGTAACCCCACCCCCAGACGGTCAAATCGGTGGATTGAGGCTAAGAGGTGATGCTCTATAGGTGTGCGGATCGGTAAGCTGGCCAATGTTGTACCTAGCCTGGCCAAATAACTAGATCGGATCCCAATGGACTCCAACGCGGTCGGGGATGAAAGGGGTTTTCGCCACACGGCTCTGGCAGTCTTAGGCGGCTGATCTGCGAGCCAACACACTATCCATGTATTTGGTTGTCTTGAGGTTTGACTTCAAGGGGTTGTTGACATATAATATGCCATATGCGCGACAAAACCCAGCTATTAGAAGGACGTTTGCAAGAATGGCCAACCATAATCTTCTCTTGACTCAGCTATACCAGGGTTCCGTAGTGGACACGGCCGACCTTGCCCGGGTCAGTGCCAGCCATCCTCGCAGCGTTGCTCGCTGGCACAAGCAGGAAGGCAAGCCTCGTCGGCAGGCGGAAGAGCGCCTGTTGGAGCTGAGGGCGGTCGTCAACTTGGCCAGAAGGGTCATGCAGGATGATGCCGCTCGCTTCTGGATGCGTTCTCCCAACCCAGATCTTGGATACAGAAAGCCACTAGATCTCATAGCGACCGGGCAATATGAACGGGTCATCGACCTTCTACTGGCACTAGGCGAAGGCATTACCACCTGAGGTGTTTTCATTTGATCCGAGATTGGTGACTCAAGTTGGAGATCGGTCACTCAGAGTTGTGGGGTACCGTCACCTAGCGCCCGGGTTCAACCCCAAGAGCGGAGAAGGCGCTCGCCGCCTGGGAGGTCGGTTCAACCCTTGCCAGAGCTTTCCCGTGCTCTATCTGTGCACTACTCCAGCCTGCACAGCAGCAGAGCTAACTCGCCTAGCCCGGAGACAGGGCATCGCGGTTGAGCAATTTCTTCCCCGGGAGGTGTGGAGAATCCAAGTAGATCTGACCCGAGTCTTGGATCTGACAGACGACACGGTTCTTGACACTCTTGAACTAGAGATTGGAAGCCTGGTCAGTGACGACTACTCACTCACCAATGAGATAGGAGAAGCTGCTTACGAGCAAGGCTTCCAAGCCATCGTTACTCGAAGCGCTACTGCCGTTGACGATGTAATAGCAATCTTTACGGAAAAACTGGGAAAGTCCATTCTTCAGACCGACCTCGTCGAGCGGTGGCGATCCCCGACCGACCTCGCTTCATGGGGTCCAACGGGATAGGTGTATCGCTCCCCGAGTGGATAACGCTTCCTCTGCTTCTCGACGATGAGGCTAAATCTTCCCCGATCTTCGCAGCGCATCGCTGATTCGGTCTTCTAAGGGTGTCGGATCCGAGGCAGTCACCGGGGTGGTGGCGCCTTCCTCTTTGAACTTGACGCGGCGTGCCGTCCGTTCGGTTTCGGTGGCATCCGGGTCGACCTGGGCCGTGTCCGGCCTCAACACGACTCCGTATTCTGTGAAGGCTCGATCGGGCGACAGGATGCCATCGCGGACATCGGTTGCAACAGAATCAATGTTCCGGTCGAGAGGATCTCCCCAGCCGCCGGCGCCGGCGGTGCGGTGAATCAGACGCATCCCTGCCGTTACTCGCTGGGAGAACTTCGACGGCATGACCACCTCTTCGCCATCCGGACCGAGAAGGTTCAGTGAGGGGGTCCCCGGCCTTCCGGCGCCGATCCCGTAGGGATAGATGGTGGCCCGGTCGGAGCGAACGCTGAGGTCGCATTCCTGCAGGAAGGTGTACTCGCGCTGCAGCGAAAGGCCGCCCCGGTGCAGACCCGCGCCTCCAGTGTCGGGAACGTAGCCATAGTGATCGACACGGACGGGAAGTGACGACTCGAGCATCTCGACGGGGATGTTGCTCACATTGGCGCCGACATTCGGTACACCGTCCTCGCCGTCCTGGCGAGCCTGGCCTCCCCACGCTCCGGAGACCAGTTCCACCACCGAGAACCGCTCGCCGCCGGGTCTCACTCCCCCCACCGTGACCAGCGACAGTCCCCCGTCGGAAGCTCCCATTACTCGGTCGGGGAGAGCGGGCGCCAGAGCGCCGAAGATGGCGTCCATCACTCTGAAACCGGTCAGGCCACGGGTTCCGGTGGCGGCCGGGAGGACACAGTTGAGGATGGATCCCCGCGGCGCCTTGACCGTTATCGGCCTGAAGAACCCGGCGTTGTTGGGAATGTCGGACCGCAACAGGGTACGCATCGCCGCGTAGGTGTTCGAATTCGTGAACGACAGGGTGTTGTTCAGAGAGGACCGGACCTGGGGCGAACTTCCTGTGAAGTCGAGGGTGACTCCACCGTCGCGAATCTCGATGCTCACGGCTATGGGCACCGGATCGTCGCGGACACCGTCGTCGTCTAGGTAGTCGATATACGAGTAGGTCCCTTCCGGGAACGTTCTGATCTCCTGTCTGGTGAGCATCTCCGTGTAGTCCAACAAAGCCGCCACATGGGCTCGGAACTCCGCCAGTCCATACCGGCGGATCATCTGGTCGAAGGCCTTGACGCCCGTCGCACAGGCCACCAACTGCGCGTCGAAGTCTCCCAGGACGATGTCCGGCACCCGGGTGTTGGCGCCCAGCAGTGCGAACACTCCCTCCTCCCGCTTGCCACGCGAATACAGCTTCACCGGCGGGATCCGAAGGCCCTCCTGGAAACACTCCTCCGCATAGGGCGACATGCTGCCGGCAACCATTCCACCCAGATCGGCGTGATGCGCCACGGTAGCCACCAGTCCCACGAACTTCGAGTCGAAGAAGACGGGGCGCACCACGAAGATGTCGGGAAGGTGCATGCCGCCGTCGAACGGATCGTTGACCATGGCCACATCGCCCGGATGGAAATCGTCTCGGAAGCGCCGCAGAATCGCCGCCACAGCCTCGGGAAGGGCGCCGAGTTGGTTGGGCAGGGTTACCCCCTGTGCGATTATCTGTCCGGTCTCGTCGCACAGGGCTGTGGAGAAGTCCATGGCGCTCTTCACCGTCTCCGAATGTGAAGTGCGAAGGACACTCACCGCCATCTCTTCGCATATCGCCGCCAGACCCTCACGGATGAGTTCCCGCTCGATGGCGGCCGCACCTGCCGACGTGGGAGCGGTCATGCCGAACCCTCCTCGATGATCACGTTCTGGGACCGGTCTCGAAAGACTCTGTAACCGGGCGGGACCACGGTGGTGGCGTCGTAGTCCTCGACGATCATCGGCGCATCTGCGGGGGTGAGTGCCAGATCGCCGCGGCGCAGCACCGGCGTGGGCAGCAGGCCGATGGCGTCGCCGAAGAAGACTTCTCGCTTGCGTGACCCATCCGCCTGTGAGTCGGGTCGGTTGCTGGCCGGTACGCCGGGTGGATTCAACTCCCGTATCACCACCAGCAGTTGCACGATTTCGGTGGGATTGTTGGTCACGTGGCCATAGGTGTTCAGGTGTTGCTCGCCGAACGCCCGGTTCAGTTCCCCCACCCAGGATGACCAGTCATCCGCAAACGGCGGCAGCCTCACGGGTAGTTCGAAACCCTGGCCCACGTATCGCATCTCCACCCAGGGTTCGAATTCAAAGGAGACGGTATGCAGTTTCTTATGCCCCACGCCTTCTCTCGCCTGCGCCTCCAGTTCTCCGATCTCAGACTGGAGTTCCCGGCGGGACAGGCTGGCGGTGCGCCGCAGGTAGGTCTTCTTGGCATGGAATTCCAGCCGGGCTTCCAGCAGGCCCACAGCCGAGAACACCCCCGGCTGGGGCGGCACGATCACCCGCTTGATGCCCAGTTCCCGGGCAATTCCCACCGCATGGACGGGTCCGCTGCCACCAAACGCGATCATGGTGAAGTCGCGTGGGTCCCGGCCCCGCTGCACCGAGACCGACTTGATTGCCCGGATCATGCTGGCGTTGGCGATCAGGTGAGCGCCGTATGCGGCAACCTGAGTATCCAGACCAAGGGGACCGGCGACCTTGTGGTCGAACACGGCCCGGGCTCTGCCAACATCCAGTTTTACCGCTCCGTCCAGCAGGCCCTCGGGGTTCAGGTACCCGAGCAGCAGATTTGCGTCGGTAACCGTCGGCTCGTCACCACCCTTGCCGTAACACACCGGACCGGGAAGCGCGCCCGCCGAAGAAGGGCCGACCTTCGGGGCGCCGGCGGAATCGATCCAGACGATGCTGCCACCTCCCGCTCCGACCTCGGCCAGGTCGATGAAGGGGACACTCAGCGCGTAGCCGCCCCCGCTGCGCAGGCGGCTACCGGCAGACATCGCCGACGCCACCTCGAATTCGGCCGTGAAGTGGGGTTCGCCGTCTTCCACCAGGGCGGTCTTGGCGGTGGTGCCTCCCATGTCGAAGGTGATGGCATTGTCCACCCCCAACGATCGCGCCAAACCACTGGATGCGATCACCCCTGCTGCAGGACCGGACTCAACGACATATGCCGGCCGCTCGGCGGCCGCCTCGCTGGTCATCACGCCGCCATTGGACTGCATGATGAGCAGTGGCGCCGTCACATCCAATCCATCGAGCTTTCCCCGCAGCGCCTCGAGGTAGGAGGCCACCACCGGCCTGACGTAGGCGTTCAGCACCGTCGTGCTGGTCCTCTCGTACTCCCGGATCACCGGCAACACCCGGTGGGAGAGCGAGGTCCACACATGGGGGTACTCCTTGGCGAGCAACTCACCGATGGCCGTCTCGTGGGAGGGGTCGGCGTAAGAGTGGATAAGACTGACCGCAATCGACTCCACCCCCATCTCCATGAGTCTCTTCACCTTCTGGCGGGCGTCGTCCAGGTCCAGCGCCGTGACCACTTCGCCGTCGACACCGACTCGTTCGATGACCTCCAAGCGGCGCGAGCGATCGACCAGCGGCTGGGGTTTCTGCCATGTCACGTCGTACAGCTTTGGGACCCGCAGTCTTCGCAACTCGAGGACGTCGGCGAACCCCGCCGTGGTCAGAAGACCCGTGAGGGCGCCCTTTCGCTCGAGGATGGCATTGGTCGCCACGGTGCTTCCATGCACGACATCGCGGGTCTCAGCCGGCTCGATGCGGTGAGACCTGATGATTTCTCCGATCCCTTCGACCACACCTTCACTGAAGTCCCGCGGGGTGGACAGGAGTTTGTAGGTATAGATGTCGCCGCTTTGGCTTGTCACCACCACATCGGTAAAGGTGCCTCCCACATCCACACCGATTCGTGACTCCTGTGGTGGCTGCTGGCCGGAAGGGCTCATACCGGGATGGACCTCCATTTGGCGTCGGGGCCGGTGATTGTCTCCCTGCCGGTGGCCGCTGCGGACCGTCGGTCGGCATCAAGAGATCGAAACGACATGGAGTCGTATCTTAGGAGATATGTGACAAAATATCACAAGAATCCTTGGGTGCGGCTTTCAAAAGCAGGCGTTGGTCGCGATACTTGTTCCTTGATGAATGTAGACAAGACAATTCTCAAGGCGCGGTTTCCGACCACGCGGTGGTGCATCTCGCTTGCCGCATTGATTGTATTGGTGGCGGTGGCCGGTCAGCCGGTCTTGGCTCAGGAAGGCCCCTTGGAGGAGGGGAGTGGGTTTGTGGACATTGCGGGCAACCCTCACGAGGAGGACATCCGTTTCATCGTCAACCGGGGGGTGACCGTCGGATGCGATCTCGAGGGGCCCCGATACTGCCCTGAGGACCCGGTATCCAGGGCGGAAATTGCTGCCTTCCTGGCTCGTGCTCTTCGCCTTGACACGACCCTTCCCTATTTGGGCGCGTATTCCGACGTCGAGGAGGACGCCTGGTACACGCCCTTCGTGGAAGCAATGGGAGCGAACGGACTCACCGACACGGAGGTCTCGGGAACCTACCGACCTGACGATCCCATGCTCAGATCGGAGATGGCGGTGTTCCTGCAGAGAGCCTTCCGGTTGGACGTCCCCGACGACATCACCTCTTCTTCCTTCTCCGACATTGGTCCGCACGCCCCTTACCTCGACGCGGCTGAAGCGGTCCTGGTGGCGGGAATCACCCGAGGATGCTCGGTCGAACCCATGCGTTACTGCCCCGAGGACCCCGTTAGAAGGGACTCCATGGCCTCCTTTCTGGCCAGGGCACTGCGCGCGGCAGACCTGCAGGCTGTCCTGGACTTTGCGCCCGGCCGCCAGATCATGCAATCCCTCACCGTCGGCGAGGACAAATGGAATGTGTGGATATGCGAGGAAGCCAACATCACCGAGGACGTGCCCTCTTTTTTGAACCGGCGACTCGCTCCCTATTTCGAGTGGTTGTCGGGTGGCCGGCACCAGATACGGTTCCAGCACGGAGAAGACCCCACCCCTGAGGTCTCGGCCATCCTGAGGGGGTGCGGCGACAACAGTCGGCATGTGAGGCGTGTGGAAGGTACGCACATCTTTGTTGGAAGTCCCCTGGGCGGCGCCATTGCCGGTTTGGCGTTCGAGGGATCATTCGATTCCCGGGACGGCAAGGTCTACCGCAACGCATGGGTCGACGCAAGTGGGATCTACCATGTCACCATTTACGCTCACGAGATAGGCCACGTCCTGGGCTGGCCCCATAATCTTGCTGCACCCGGCGCTTCCGAACCGCTGATCACCGGTATGGATGTCATGGCAACCGACGGACGGTTGGTAGGCACCAACGCCCACAATCTCTTTCACGCCGGATGGGTGGATCCCTCGGAGGTGGTGGTGCACCGGGACGCAAACGCGGAGTATTACCTTGGCTCTCCCCAGGCCGACAGCGGTCAGAAACTGTTGCTGCTGCCGGTCACGGCGGACAAGATGATTGCCGTGGGAGCCAGGGCGAAGGAGAGGTACGACAGCAGCATCGCCGAGGAAGGGATCGAGATATATGAGATCGATCTGTGCAATCCGTGGGTGGTGCCCTGCAAAAAGGTCTTCCTGCCTCCGGGGTCGCCATCTGGCGACGCGGTAGTCCTGGACGTCGGAGAATCCTGGACGGCCAACCTGTCGGTCTTCTACCAGCGGAGAGGCTCCTTTGTGAACTATGAACTGGAAGTTGTGGAGCGCCTGGACGACACCTACAAGGTTCAGGTGAACGCCACTCCTCTAACCAGTGGCTTTTCCTCGATAGAGGTGGGGCGAGGGATCTGTGGGACTCGCCTCAATGGCATCGTGGTCTGTTGGGACTGGTTGGGCTTCGACTCATCTCCGATAGGGAGCATGCAATCAGTCAGCGTCGGGGATGCTGCCTGTGGGGTGCGGGTCGACCACACCGTCGAGTGCTGGGGCCGGGACATCGGTGGAACGCCCGTACCGGATGGAGAATTCAAGTCGATAAGCACAGGGGGTTTCCACACCTGCGGGCTTCGCTCGGACGGCACCGTCGAGTGCTGGGGAGCAGACTTCAACGGAAGGGAGATCGGTTACCCGATGCCCAACGAAAGCTTCACCTCCATCGGCGCGGGCTGGGCGCACGGGTGCGGAATCCGGGAGGACGGCACCGTCGGTTGCTGGGGCCGGGATTTCCAAGGTGAGACCCTCCCGCCATCCGGCGAGTTCACCTCGGTCAGCAGCGGCGGCCTTTTCAGTTGTGGGCTGCGGGCCGAGCAGTCCGTGGAGTGCTGGGGCTCCAACTTCAACGGGACGTTAACCCCACCTGCGGGGCGATTCACCCACGTGGAGGCCGGTTGGAATCACGCCTGCGGATTGCGTCCCGACAGTACGGTGGAGTGCTGGGGATCCAACGAAGAGGGACAAACGGCGGTGCCCGGGGGTCTCTTCATCGACATTGCGGTAGGTGATCAGCGGACCTGCGGCTTAAGGCCCGACCGCACCGTGGAGTGTTGGGGTTTGAACCATCTCAAGCGACTCATCCCGCCACTGGAGATCGCACACCAGGCGCGTTCCGGTCACCGCCGTTGAATGCGGCAGTTGCCACTGCGGCAACACATTCCCACACCACTGGACCGTGTGAATCGGCTCCCCGAAGCCAAGAGACCATGACCCAGGTGCTGAGGGCCGAATAATCCGAACCCCCGAAATGGTGGGGGGAAAGGCGCAGGTCAGCGCCAATGCTCAAGTTTCGCTTGGGATCTCGCAAAGCCGGCCAACCGGTCCGCGCTCTCGTTGAGAAGGTGGCCGGTGTGGCCTCTGACCCATTCCCATTTGATGTCTTTCCCCTCCAGGAGTTCATCGATTTGCTCTATCAGGTCGAAGTTCTTGAGTGGGGTGCCTTTGGCTGTTCGTTTGCCGTTCCTTCCCCACCCGTTCAGCACATCAGTGAAGATGTTCAACACATAGGTGCTGTCCGCTTGGATCAGCAACGGCCGGTCGGGATGCGATTCGAGCAACTTCAGCACAGCTGTCAATTCCATCCGGTTGTGCGTCGTTTCCTCATGGTTTCCCCAGTCCCAGGTCCCCTCGTTGGTGACCCATGCCCATCCTCCCGGTCCCGGTCCGGGGTTGTCCGCAGACCCGTCTGTGGCGGCAATCAGTCTTGACATCAGCTGACTCCAGAGCCGAGCCCAAAGGCCGATTCGACCTTCGTTATCGTGTTCTCGTCGCGCAGCCTGCAGGCGGTCAGTTGTGAAGCGAAGAGGCCCTTCTCCCACACGGCCTCCTCGATCGGCCGGGTGCCGAGCCATTTGACGGGCACGACCATCTCTGTGATTTCCGGGTCTTCTGAAGCCGCTTCCTTCCACCAACTCTCTCGTGGTTCTGGTTGGTCGAGGAGTGGTTGGAGCTCACCGTTGACCTCCACCTTGGCCTCACGAGCGGGGATCATCTCGCCGGTCACCACGCCAATGCCGACGTAGCCTGCCCCGGCAACGTAGGCAAAGACCCGTTTTCCCCGAGTCAGGTTCCGCAGCGGCTTCCAGTACCACGATCCTCCTCCGCCGTTGAGTAACCCGTACTTGCTTGCCACCTCCCAGCGGTGGGTCTCACCGACTCGACCCAGCACGGTGTAGAAGTCCCGACCGTTCCACCGAAGAGTCTTGGATGGTCGCGAGGTCCGGGCTTCGATCGGTTCCGGATCGAGGAGCCACGTCCGAGCCAGGTAGTCACGGCCCTGGTCGCTGAAGTGGCGAAAGAAAACGGCGTTGATAGGCACGTTGTAAGACTCCGCGAGGAACTCGACGATGCGGTCAGAGGTCGGGTCGAGCTCAGAGGCAATGATCGTGAACTGCTGATCGGCATTGACCACGTCCGGCAGAGGACTGGCGAATTGCTCCGCGAATGCCTCACCGAGGCCGGATTCACCGTCATGGTTGTCGAAATAGATCTGCTCCAGGTCTTCGAGGCCCAGGCCCCGCGCCCAAGATCCATAGTCGAGTGTTTGGGCCACAACATCTCGAGGCGTCCGATCACGCTTGAGTTCCAGCACATGGACACGACCGTCGGCGTCGAGGGCGAGAAGATCTATGTAACCGCCATACGCGGTATGCACCTGTCTGCCTACGACAAGCAGGGCGATCCCGGTCATGCCAGGGTCCTCGACCAGCATGTCCTCGAGCCTCTGTTCAAGATCGAGCGGCGACGAAGGCAACCGCCGCGGTCCGGAATCGGTCATTCTCCAGATCGCCATTTCAACAGCCAACTCGGATCCTCTCTCAGGGTAGAAACCATTATGCCACTCGATTGTGACACTTGGTACGGGGTTGGGAAGGATCTGAGGGAATTCTCGTTACGCCGAAGGGGCGGATGGAGGCTCCCAGCATCAGGGGAGGCATGGGGCGGTCCGGCTGGAGTCCCCTTCGGGCGGTTCCCAACGCTTGGAGACCTCCAAGAAACGGTCACCCGTTTCGATGTTTTGAGGAAGGAGGAATTACGGCTTCGAATCGTGTCTGATGCTTCCCCTGGAATCAAAGGCCAGATTCGAAGGAGACCGGGCACTCAAATCTCGTCGCCACCGGGGTGTTCCACAAACCACCCTCGATGTATCGCCGACCCTGCGGTGCTACCCACCGACCCGAAAGTCGCCCTGAGGGAGTAGCCTTCCCCCCATTAGGATGGCAACCCGGTCTCCCGAACACCAAGAGAATCCTTCCCGGCCATGAACCAGTTCTTGGAATTGTTGTCGGATAACGCGCAGAATCTGGTGCTGAGCGCCGTGTTCTTGGTGTTGATATTCACATTGCGGTATGTGCTCCTGCGTGCCGTGTTGTCTCGCCTGCCCGATGATGACTTGGTGTATCGGACCCGCAAACTCTCCTTCTACATTGCTGCCGGTCTGCTGTTGCTGATCCTGGGGTGGATCTGGACACGACAGTTGGCCAACGTCGGCTCCTTCCTTGGTCTGCTGTCGGCAGGTATTGCCATTGCATTATCCGATGTGCTCAAGAACATGGCCGCCTGGGTGCTGATCCTGGTCCGCCGGCCGTTCAAGGTGGGCGACCGCATCGAGGTGGGTCCCAACGCCGGGGATGTGGTGGACATCGGTGTTTTCCGTTTCAGCCTGATGGAGATACGCAACTGGGTGGATGCCGACCAGACGACCGGGCGGATCCTCCACATTCCGAATGGGATCGTGTTTGTGGAACCGTTGGCCAACTACAACGAGGGGTTTCCCTTTATATGGCTGGAAGTGCCGGTGACAGTCACCTTCGAGAGCAACTGGGCAAAGACCCAGGAGATGGTCGAGGAGGTCATCGCAGGCCACGCGGTGGACCCGGATACGGTTATGGCGGCTGCGAGCCGGAACCAGTATTTCAGCCTGTACCGCAACCTCGATCCTGCCGTGTATGTGAAGGTCATCGACAACGGGGTCAAGGTAACCGGGCGTCTCTTAGTACCGCCCCGAGGGCGCAGGCTTACGGTCTCCAAAGTGTGGCAGGAGCTGCTCCCCTTGATCGAAGCGGCGCCCGACATGGAACTGGCTTACCCCACCACCCGCTTCTTCCGAGCCGACCTGGAAGGAACGCCGACCGGCATGACCGCAGGTCACCACAACGCTTGATCTGGGAGGGCCCTCGGCGGGATTCCCTGAGTAGCTCGACAGGATTCACCGGGTAGAGGCTCCGGTTCGTAAGCGACGGCAGTTCGGTTCCCACCCCGAGCGGATGTCGAATCGCCCGCCTGCATACCGGATAGGGGGCAACCCAGGGCCAGGGTTCACGGCCTCTCGATCTGCCAGACGGTCCGAGTCTGGTCGCGACAACAGTCCCACCCTAACGCAACTGGGGCGGCCTCGCTCATCAGCTTCCCGGGCCGGTGAGTTTGCTCTTGACGATCTCGGTGGCAACGGTGTTCTCGGACTCTCGCCAATCGGTGTAACCGAGTTTGCGCAGCCGGGTCCAATGGTCTTCCAGTTCCTGCAGGTCGAGGAAAGTCCAGATCTCCAAGTGCTCCTGGCGCGACTGGCCGCGGATGGAGAGCGGGCCTTTCCGAGTGGCGCCTTTGCTGATTGAAGCGGCGGCTGCCCCTTCCCAATCGGCAAGCAGTCGGTCTCTTGTCTGTGGCGTCTGGTGATACCAATCGGACCGGGGACGGTAGGTGTGTACCCAGGTGATCATGAGAGGCGTTCCTCCAATCGGCTGAGGGCGATCGGACGACCGATCAGGTGGTGGGATGTGGTGAACATGAAGTCGTCTTGGATCTCGTGGCCGTGCATGGCTTCGGTCATGGTTCGAAGGTCCGGCACTTCCCACAACGCGGCATGGTCCCAGTCTGAGGTGGCGGAGGTGTCGAAGCGGCCGAAGATGTCGCATCCCAGTTCCACGTCGTACTCGAAGGCCACGTCGCAGTCCAGATCGTAGGCGGCCCGTTCGGAGGCTGATGCGGCGTGCCAGGCGTCGTTCCAGTCCCACAGAGCCAGGAATCCCAGGCCCTGATCGAACGGTCCCTCTCCCAGCGACGGTGGGAGATCGCGAGGGCCGACGATCCATTGCGTCCGTTCAAACGTCTGCCCCCAACCGGCCTCTTGGAGTCGGGTGATGCCCTGGTGGGCTTCGTCCAGGCTCGGCGCCTCGAACAGGCCGAACGCCGCCACGTTCTGGAAGGGCTCCGACCAGTAGATGGTGGGTGTGCCAACTTTCACCCGTCCGGCGATGTGCTGGGGGTCCAGCAGCCATCCGGCGTCGGCCAGGCTCTGCAGCGCCCGCCCCAGATGGCGTGCCAGAGGAAGCCGTAGTTGGTCGGTGATGAAGGTGATGCCTGCAGTCATTTGAGAGATCCTTCCGTTCTGCCCCGGATGAGGAACCGCTCCAGCATGATCCCCAGCACCGCGGCCGGAATCAGATTGGTGAGCGTGAGCGCCGAGAGTTGGTCCCACTGCGCTCCGAATGAAGTGATGCGGGAGGCCAGCAGCAGCGGAACCGTGGTGGCTTGCTGGAAGGTGAGCATCAGAGCGAACAGGTACTCGTTCCAGGCGAACACGAAGGCGAACAGCAGCGACCCCACCAATCCGGGAACCGCGATGGGAAGGGAGATCCGGAAGAAGATGTTGGCGGCCGATGCGCCGTCGACCCCGGCGCTCTCCTCCAATTCCAAGGGCACCTGAGCGAAGGCGTCGCGCATGATCCACACCGTGAAGGGGATGGCGAAGCCGGTGTAGGCGATGGTGAGGCCCAGGCGCGTGTCCAGCAGGCTTAGGTACCGGAACATGAGAAAGAACGCCAGCACGATCGCCACCGGTGGCAGCATCCGCTGGGAGATGAACCAGAACGCGATGTCGTCGTTGCGCCAGAAGCGCCACCGGTATTGAAAGCGGGTCAGGCCGTACCCGGCGCCGGCGCCCAGGATGGTGGCGATCACCGCGCTGCCCCCCGACACGATCAGGCTGTTGACGATGGCCCTGATCACGTCGGACCTTGCCTCCGACAGCAGCCACCGCCAGCCGTCGAGGGTGGGCATGAAGTCCACCCACGGCAGGTAGGTGGGTGTCACCCCGATGTCAAGTTGGGTCTTGAATGAGGTGATCACGATCCAATAGAGAGGGAACAGGGTGACGAACGCCGCCACCAACAGCAGGGTCCGGGTGATCCAGCGGGCCTTCATGCGTAGCGCTCCTGCACCCGGCGGCTGATGTACAGCGCCAGGAAACTGACGCCGATGACCACGAACAGCAGGACGTAGGCGGCTGACGCCGCGTAGGCCAGGTCACCCTGCTTGGCGCCGACGTTGTAGACGTAGGCGGTCACCGACTCGGTGGCTCGGCCCGGCCCTCCGCCGGTCACCACCCGGATGATGTCGATGATCTTGAATGCCTCCAGCGCCCGGATCAATATGGCGGTGATGCTGACCGGGAGCAGAAGCGGGAAGACTATGTGCCGGAAGATCTGCCACTCGCTGGCGCCATCCACCCGGGCCGCCTGGATCGGCTCTCCGGGGATGCCCTGCAAACCGACCAGCATCAGCAGCATCATCAGCGGCGTCCACTGCCAGGTGTCCACCAGGATGATGGTCACCTTGGCCATGCCCGGCGAGGTGACCCAGGCGACGGCGGGCAGACCCACCGCCTCGAGCAAGTCGTTGATGGGCCCGAAGCCTTCGCTGAACACCATCCGGCCGATGATGAACCCCACCGCGATGGGGCTGACCATCATCGGCAGCAGGAACAGGATGCGCATCAGTCGCTGTTCTCTCAGGCCCCGGTTGAGCGCTACCGCCAGGGCCAGGCCGAACACGTACTGGATAGCCACCCCGCCGCCCACGAAGATGATGGTGTTGATGAGGGTTTCCAGCAGGGCTTCGTCGGTGAAGATGCGAGCCCAGTTGTCCAGGCCGATGAACTGCAGCGGCACCCGCCGGAAGAGATTGACGTTGGTGAAGGTGAGGCCCAGCGAGAAGACCAGCGGGAAGATGCTGAGGGCCAGCACCGCCGTGGTGGCGGGCGAGATGAACCAACGTGGCGCACTACCGGTCCGTCCCAGCGGTTTGCCGGGACGGACCGGTGCGCGGGTTGCGTTAGTTGTCAGCCGGTGAGCCCCAGGGCTTCGCGGTAGATGCGGAGTTGTTCGTCACGACCCAAGCGGTCGGTGATCTCATTCCACGTCTCCGCGGCCTCGTCGAGTGCGTCCTGGGCGCTGGCCTGACCGGACAGAGCCTCTGACACGGCCAATTCCAAGGCGTCCTTGTACTCGGGGAAGCCGGGAAGCCTCATGTCGAACACGGCATTGGGATGGTCGAGCGACGCCCGGATGGCGTCGGTGTAGGCCTTCGCCTCGTCCTCGGGCCATCCGGCGCTCACCCACAGGGCGGGGTCGAGCGTGGCTGCGGTCCCCGGGTTGACGCCGGTGCCCGCCGTCACCGCGGCCTCGGCCAAAACGGCCGGGCTGCCCAGGAAGGACGCCAGGTCGAAGGCGGCCGCCAGGTGGTTGGACGTGGCGGGGACCAGGTTGAACCATCCGCCGAAGCCGAGGAACGGTGCCTGGTTGGGCCCGTCGCCGGAAGCCCATGCTCCGGCCACCGGATCCCAGTACTCGTCGGCGCCGGGAGCGGGGCCGTATCCCACCGCTCCTTCGACAACCGAGTCGGGTGACTTGGACATCGGTCCTATGTCACCCCACTGGATGTCCTGCGCGGCGATGCCGCCCACAAAGCTCAGGGCGTTCTCGATCCAACCGAAGTTGAGCATTCCGGGGGGACCGTACTCGATGACGGCGCCCCAGTCTTCCAGAGCGCGGACGAAGCCGGGGTTGTTGATCCGGGGCTCCATCGTCTCGGGATCGAAGAAGAATCCGGGGTCATTGGGGGCCTTGGCATATCCCGCTGCCCGGGTCATGAAGCCGTTCCAACCTTGGTTGTTGCGCATCGGCAACTCCACCAGGCCGTATCCCTCCTCCTGGTCGGACCAGGCGTTCTCGGTGAAGAACTTGGCGATGGAGGCGTACTCGCTCCAGGACTGCGCCGGGCCGAGGGCCTGGCCGGTGGCCGCCTCGTACTCGTCGGCGTACTCCTCGAAGGCGTCGGCGCGCCAGTAATACATCAGGACGTCGCCGTCCCAGGGCATACCGTAGGCGACCCCGCCGAACGACAACTGGTTCGACCGGAAGATCGGAAGGATGCCCTCCCAATCGGCCCGTTGTTGGGCCCAGTCGGGCGCCGCGGCCATGAACCCGCCGCCCATCAGGTCACCGCCCAGATTCGAACCGATGTTGATGATGTCGGCGATGAAGGTGTCGGTGGACAGTGCCGCCAGCACCTTGTCGTTGAGTTCGCCGAACGGAATCTCGTCGACTCGGACGGTGGCGCCGGTCTCAGCCGCCCATTCGGCGGCCTTGGCCTTCATGTAGTCGAGTTGGCCGGCCGGTCCGGCTACCACAACCTCGACCCCGTCAAAGCGTCCGGCAGCGGTGCCCGGGTCGGGGATATTGCCGGGGGTGCCAGGATCGGCGACCTCGGGCTCGGGCGCCGCCGTTGTGGCGGGCGCCTCGGTGGTGGCGGGCGTCTCGGTTGTGGCGGGCGTCTCGGTGGTGGCGGCGGGTTCATCCGCATCGCCGTCACCGCAGGCCGCGGCCACCAGGGCCAAAGTGGCGATCATTGCGGTCAACAACCGCAGATTTAGTTTCACTGTTTCCTCCTTGTCTTGCTTCTTACTTTGTATTCCTTACGCTCCGCACGACCTCCATCAGTTCCTTGGTGACGATGGGGTCGACCGGATTCCACCAGGATCCTCCAGCTTTGAGTGAACTTCCCACGATGGCGCCGTCCGCCACAGAGAGAAGTTCGGCTGCGTTGCTCACATCCAGGCCGCTTCCAACGATCACCGGCAGCGAGGTGCCCGCCTGGATGGCGTGGACCTCGCCGGGTTCGGTGGGCGATCCGGTGCGCTGCCCACTGGCGATCAGCACATCGGCATCGAAGAACTCGGCGTCGCGGGCCTGTTCTTCGATGGTCCGATCGGCGGTGATGGCGTGGGCGCCGAATTTGACGTGGACATCGGCGAAGACCGCCACCTCGCGGGCGCCGATCGACGATCGGTAACGAAGCGCCTCGCCCGCCGGGCCGTTGAGAATCCCTTCGTTGGCAACGTAGGCGTTGGCCCACTGGTTGGCTCGGATCCAGCGAGCTCCCACCGCTTTGGCGATGGCCAGGGCAGGTATGACCCCGTTGGCCACGCATGTGATTCCGATGGGCAGGTCCACGGCATCGCCAACCCGGATACAAGCCGCGGTCAGGGTGGCAACCGTCTCGGGTCCGATCGATTCGGGCCGGGCGAAGGGGAGATCGAAGGCGTTCTCGACGATGATTCCGTCGATGCCGGCTTCGGCCATGGTCAATGCGTCGGCAACCGCCGCGGCGTAGATGTTTTCGGGGGGTTGGCCGTCATAGCGGGGCGCCCCGGGAAGCGGCGCCAGGTGGATCATCCCCATGATCGGTTTCGGTTGATCAAAGATTGCCGCCAGCGGATCAGGCTTTTGGGGTAACACCGGATTCATGAGACCATCCTCTTGCGGGCCTCCACCAACCGATCGACCTCGTCCCGCTGGGGAAACGAGGCCAGTGCTCCCAGCGTCCGGCATGCCAGCGCTCCAACCAGGACTCCGGCCTGCAGTGCTTCGACGACGCTAGCGCCACTGGTACGCGCCCAGATGTATCCGGCTGCAAAACCGTCGCCGGCCCCTGTGGTATCGACAGCTTCGACGGGGTGCGCGCCGATCCGTCCCGAGGTCCCCTCCGTTCGGAAGGCAATGCCGCCGGATCCCTCGGTGACCACCCCGTGGTGTCCGCCCAATGGCCCGCAGAGAACATCGAGTGCCCCTTCGGCGGAGTCGGCCAGCAGAGCCCGGGTCCGAGCATTGGCGATCAGGGTGTCGGCGCCTTCGGTCACCGCTGCGATGTCGGTGGGATTGGGGGGAATGCAGGCCGGTTCCAGATCCACCGAGAACGGGACTCCCAGCGACCGCCACCGCTCGGTCACCCTGGCAGCGGCGGCAAGATCGAAGGGAGCGGTGTGACCCCAGTCGCTCGGTCCCACCGCGGCTCCTTTTGGATAGAGACCGGGTGTCACCGCCACCACCATCCGCTTTTCCGGAGAGTCGTCGGTGACGAGCGACATTGTGAAATAGGTAGAAATAGAGGCGTCGACCACCACGTTTGCGGTCTCCACGGCTTCGAACTGCAGGGTCTTGAGGATCATCGCTCCGAAGGCGTCATCGCCGATCCGGGCATGCAGGGCCACTTGTGAACCCAACCGGGCCAGGGCGACGGCCACGTTGAGCGCCACCCCTCCCGGGTTCACCGTCGCCTGTTCGGTGTGGACCTTCTGGTCGGGTTCGGGCACGGCCGGAACAGATAGGGTCAGGTCCACGCAGGCATCTCCCACCACGTCGATCATGGTCGCTGCAATTCCACTCGGAAGCGATACCGGTCGGCTCGATACCACAGCCGAACCCACTCCACCGGCCGCTGCGAGCGATCGAGAGACAGCCGGGACGCCATGAGGACAGGTGATCCCACCGACACCTCCAACAGGCCGGCGTGTGTTCCACCGGCGCGAACCGCTTCGATGGTCTCCTCCGCGGTCGCCGGATGGGAAGCGGTCCGTTCCTCCATCATCCGGTACAGCGATTTGTTGTGCAGGTGGGAGGTGGTGAACTCCTCGTTTCCCATCACCCAGACCGGCAGGTAGCCGTGCTGAACCGCCATCGGGGTGTGGTCGGCGAGCAGCAGTCGCCGCACCTCGATCAGATCGTCGCCGCCGGCGCCCAGCGCCGACGCCGCTTCGGAAGGTCCGGGGACGATCCCCACCGAGAGAGTGCGGGCCGAAGGGATAAAGCCCCGGCTGGCCATGTCCTCATGGAAGCCTGCCAGGCGGGTGACGGGCCGCTCGAAGCTGCGTTGGGCCACAAAGGTACCCCGTCCGGGGATCCGGTCCACCAATCCCTGGTCGCCCAGGCGTTCAAAGGCGGTGCGGACCGTGATCCGGCTGACACCGAACAACTCGGTGAGTTCACTCTCGGTGGGCAGTTGCTCGCCCGGCGCCCACTCGCCCTGGTCGATACCGCGCCGAAGTTGCTCCTTGATCTGGAACCACAGCGGAAGCGGACCACGTTGAAGATGCCGATCAAGCCCACTCATCAGTCATTATGTTATGACAAATAGCCAACCGGGATTGCTCTGAGGGGATATTTCTTTGGCAAATGTGGCAATGGAGCGGAGTAGAGCGGGAACCGGTGGCTCCGTATGGCCCCTTCATGAATATCAACATGCGGTTGCGGGAACTTGTCCTGCCCTCTTGCCGACCTTGAAATAGACCATATAGTCCCGCAAGTAGCGGGAGGGTCGGACGCCTTCAAGAATATGCAAACCCTCTGCCGAACGTGTAATGGACGGAAAGCTGATCAAACCATCGACTACCGATCCCCAGAGCGTCGCCTAAAGGCTGAATCGGAGTGCCAGAGTGAATGGGAAATGCTCTTGGTCGCGAGGTCATTCGGTGAGTCCCTAGAACAGCACAAGTCAGTCTGGGTGACCTGCGGAGCGGTTGAGCGGCACGGGGACGATATAAGGCGTCAGTGGGTGTTTGCCGGCATTTGGTTGCCCATAGCTGAGCTGTTCGAGAGACTCAACGACGTCGTAACCCTCGAAGTTCTTGGATTTGTATGAGGGCATCGAGAGGTCGGACGCCGAGGGAAATCATAGACCGTCAGATTGATCGCTTGCGAGCCGCCAGGGCCAGCTAGCGAGAAGCATTCGAAAACTCCTGACCATCTGGTAGGGTGCTCCAGGACTCCCCAGGGATGATTTGCTGCACGTAGGAGTAAGGAAAGGGATTCCGTTGGCCGCAGAAACGAAGCTACCCCCTATCCATCCGGGTGAGATCCTCAACGAGGAGTTTCTCCTCCCCATGAACATCACTCAGTATCGACTGGCCAAAGCCATCGGAGTGGACGCCAGGGGGATTCACTCCATCGTCCACGGCGAGCAGGCCATCACAGCAGAGACGGCCTTGCTGCTGGCGCGCTTCTTTGGGAACAGTCCGGGCTTCTGGATGGGATTGCAGAGCCAATACGATCTTGAAGTGGCTCAGGATCCCGGGGAGGTAACCGGTGGTTGGTGAGGTGGACAGATTAGCTAGAGAACCCTCTGAACCGTCGCCGTTATCAAGGACGGCGACTCGGTAGCCGACGGGGATATCGACGGTGTGACGAGGCCCCATACTTCGTGGACCATCAGGTTGGGGGGACTGCCAAACCCCATATCCAAGGCCAAGTAGGCCTGGGTAGCATCGATTGCTCTCCTGATGGCGGGACCGCGGAGGGATAGTGACATGGCAGATAACACCGTACCAATCACTGGACAGGTTCTCGCTTGGACCCGTGAGGAGGCCGGCCTCACCCAGATCGAGCTTGCCGAGCGGGCTAAGTTAGCAGTGGAATTGCTTCAAGCCTGGGAGACCGCGGAGTTACGTCCCACCAAAGGCCAGTTCAACAAGCTAGTGAGGATCTTGAAACGCCCATCGGCTCTACTCTTCCTCCCGGAGCCACCTGTCGAGGCGGGGATGCCTACCTCTCTGCGCAGCGCCCCTGCTCTTGGGAATCACAAACTTGGTCCCAAGGAAGCCCGCCAGATTCGGTGGGCGCGCAGGCTTCAGGAGCTAACCTCTTGGGTTCTTCGTGATGAAGGCTCACCCGAGGTACGCCTGTCTCAATACCGAACGAGCCGAGATCCAGTCGAGATTGCGATGTTCGAGCGTAAGCAGTCGGCCGTCTCAACTGCTGAGCAGCTCGGATGGAGGAGCGCTTCGGAGGCTTTTCGCTCATGGCGCGGCCACCTTGAGGAACAAGGGGTTCTGGTCATGCAACTCACAATGGGCAAGAACAACATCCGCGGATTCGGAGCGTGGGATGACTACGCACCCTTGGTTGCCGTCAATACTGCGTACCACCCGACCGCTCGGATATTCACCCTCTTCCACGAGGTGGCCCATCTTCTTACTCGCACCGACGCCGCTTGTCAAAGCTTTGTGTTTCCCGATCAGCAGGATGGGTCCATCGAGAGGTGGTGTGAGAGATTTGCGGCGGCGTTTCTCGTTCCTAGGAACAGTCTGAAGAAGGTCGCGGCAAAGTATGGAGTGACTGCCGCTTCACCGACCTCCCAACCCGACACCGCACGGCTCATCGCTAACAGATTCTCGGTGAGCACGCGTGTCACCGCGATTCGGCTCCAGGAAATCGGGCTCGCAGAACCGTGGCTTTATTCAGCCGTCGCCGCGCAATTCGCCGGAAACGACTGGAATGATTCGTCGGGGGGAGGTGTCCAGCCAGCCTCAAAGAAGCGAGTCGGCCAATTTGGGACGCGGTTACCTAATACCCTTTTCGCAGCCGCGGATCGGGGGCGTCTGACGACTTGGGACCTTGCGGACTACCTCCAACTCAAGACTGGACAACTCGATGATCTCAAGGGCTTGTTGAATGAACCTTGATGAGGTTGGGGTTTGGATCGTTGACTCCTCTTGCTCTGATCAAAGCAAAGACGATCGTGTCTGTGAGCAAACAGTGGGATGCCTTCAAACATCTCGAAAAGATGGTTCTTGAGGGGCGGATCGCCCTGCCGCGACAGGTGATCAACGAGATGACCGAGATAGCGCATCCTTACCTTCCCGGTGCCTGGGCGCCAGGAGTTCGGGGGCTTCTCCAGCACCCCTTGGATGCGGGATATAACCATCTTTCAAGAGTCATGAGGGTTGCCGGCGACGTGGTGGACGCCAATAAGCCGGAGAAGACGCGGACCCTTGGGTCTTGGCGCTTGCACTGCACCTGAAGGTTGAGGGTCATTCCGTTTGTGTGGTTACGGAGGACGTCGTCGACCGAATCAGGATCTTGATAGCCACCGCGTGCCGCAGGCTCGATATCGATTGGTGTCCAGTTCGCAAGTTTCTCCGCCACTGCGGGATTCCCCTGCTCAATAGGAAAGAGGAGTAGGCCAAAACAGCAGGTCCGGCTTGAACCTTGTCGCTGATTTCGTGGCGTCCGACCCTTGAGCCAGTGGTTGAGTGGCTCGTTCCGCAGTCGCATCTGGCCACATCGTGCGAAGCGGCCAGTTAATTTGTCCCCTGTTATTGGGGTTACCCCTGGTCGAGCATCGAGCCCTCGGCCAGCAGTGCCGCGATCTTTGGCTTGGCTGTCGCCGGGCGTTTAAGCACCTCTTGAAGCTTCACCCAAGCCTCTGCAGACACAGCAAAGACCTGTGGGTCTTCGACAGCCGAGGCGACTGCACGGCTGACTACGTCCTCGCTTAGTGACATCCCGTTATCGCTCCGAACCTGACGCACGATCGTGTCCTGATGTGGCGCCAATCCTTAAAGGTCCTCCGTTGGTATTTGTGGCCATGAGGATCAATGTACGCCGAACCGACGCGGGCGGCAAACGTATTAGTCCCATTTCTGGTGGGAGAGCTTGACAATTTGACCGGAGCCCTCAAAAGGAAACGGTTACCGTGCCGATACGCGGTTTAACTAACCGTGCGGGTTCTCTTCTTACTTGTGTTCCTACTTTCGTAGGATGAGCGGTATGAAGATCACTGTCAGGCTGTCCAGCGAAGATCTCAAGTTTCTCGACAGCTACACGCGTGTTCACCAAGCGTCCCGGTCGGCTGCTGTACGGCGGGCCGTTGGGCTTCTCCGCCTGTCGGAGTTGTCATCAGACTACGCGGCGGCATTTGATGAGTGGGCCGATCATGGCCACAACGAGGCGTGGGATGCCACTGTTGCCGACGGGGTATAACAGCTATGCGTCGCGGAGAAATCCGCGTCGTGAATCTCGGGGACGTCGTCGGAGTTGAGGCAACCCGGATCCGGCTGGCAGTGACCGTCAGCAGTGATGGCGCCAACACCACTGCGGCACGGCTTGGACGTGGAGTTGTCAGTAGTTCCTGTGACATCGAACACGAAACGGGTCTACCCCTTCCAAGTTCTGTTGGTTGCCGCCGAGACGGGACTAGACCACGATTCCAAGGCACAAGCGGAACAGGTGAGATCGGTCGCTGTCGAAAGGGTGGGCCATCTGATCGGTCACATGCCTGCAGATCTCATGGGCCAACTCGACGACGCTCTATGGCTCCACCTGGCCATCTGAGTTCGGAGATCCGGGCCGAGGTGTCCGTAACTGTCAGGGGATAAGCGAAAGAAATCGCAGCCGAATTGTTTTCGGGGTCCACCACCGGGGTAGACCTGCTGTTCCCGGCACTGCCAGTCATGCCCCAAGTCGTTAGGATGAGTCAACGAAATCGCCGACACTGGCCAGTGGCGGCAATGGGGCCGGAAAACGGCCACGAGAGATCTCCCAGGGGGTAGCCATGTCCATCCGAAGGTTCACCGAAGTCGAGGCTTACCAGCATGCTGATGACGGTTACTACTACCGTCCCCTGGTCGCCGGGAAAGAACTGTTCTCCTATGTGGCCCATGTGCCTGCTGGCGGTTACATGCCCCCCGATGCGGAGGAGGCCGAACTGTTCGAACTTTCGCTGTTCATGCTCGAGGGAGACCTTGACGGGATCCTTGACGAAGACCGGGTGGCCCTGACTGCGGGGGATGCGCTGCATATTCCCAGGGGGATGCCCTTCGGAGTGGAGAACCGCGGTACTGCCACGGTCTCTTTCGTCCTCAGCTTCGCTCCGCCGCCGCCGGGGGTGGACCTTGAGAAGATGAAGGCGCAGGCCATCGAACGGGGTCGGAACGTGATCGAAGCTGGCGACGTCGAGGATGTGGTGGGCCCGGTCACCTTCCCCGGATAGGCAAATCATGACGATCGCCGCAGTCGGCCGGTGATCAGCAGTAATACCGTGGGCTCGAAAGCAGCTTTTCGCGAACAGGACCGGTCCGTCAAGGTCGACGGCGCAACCTTGGCCGGAACTCTGACGCTTCCCACCACCGACGGACCGTGGCCGGTGACTCTTCTTCTGGGCGGCACGTTCTCCGACCTCCGAGACGCGGATGCGGATCCGAGGCGGAATCCCACAGCACCCAAGCGCGGCATGTACAAGATCTTGGCGCACGGGTTGGCACAAGCGGGCATCGCCAGTTTCCGGTTCGACCGCAGAGGCGCCGGTGAGAGCACCGGAGAATGGGAAGTGCAGCGCCCCCAGGAGGTCGCCGACGCCGGCGCGGTGTGGCGCTGGGTCAGGGGGTTACCGGAGTGCAACGGAAAGGCTGGGATGCTGGGTCACAGCGCCGGCGCCTACGTGTTGTGCCGGGTGGCGCTCGAGGTCGGGCAACCAGATGCTGCTGTGTTGCAGGGCGCCCTGTACCGGTCTATTGCCGAACTACTCAAGTACAACTCCAGCCTGGTGCGCGACTACATGCAGCTTGGGGAAGATCACACGATATGGGTCAGGGAAAACTCTTCCAAGGCCTACCAGGATGCGCTGATGCTGGATGCCACAGTCGCTGCCATCGAGAGCGGCGCCTCTGTCGCCGAAGCCGAGATCGACGGAGTGTTAAGGACCCGCGACCTCTCAAGTCTCCAATACGACCTGGACTTCCCACCCGAAGACCAGTTCCGGCTCCTGACCGCTCCGACGCTGGTTCTCCACACCTCGGAAGACCTGAATGTCCCGGTAGAGGACGCCTTCGACACTGTCCGCGCCCTATGGGCCGCCGGGAACCGGGATGTCGAACTTCGGATCCTCCCAGGTGGCAACCATTCCTTCCAATTCGACGCCGAGGACTACCAAACCCGGGTCCAGGAGAAGATCACCATGCAGAACTTCGCCCGCCCGTTCGATCCGCTCTACCCGGCCGTCGCCATCGACTACCTGGCGCGAAGACTGGCCTGAGCCTCTGCCGGATCGGGCCTTGCCTGATGTCTGTGAACGGTGTTGGCATGGCTGGCGCCTTACCTACGGGAGTAGCTATTCCCTTCTGAAGCGGGCTTCGTCGCCGGGAAAGGTCGAAATGTGCCGGAAACCGGTAGAAGAGCTGGCATTTTTCCGACAGATCTGAGGGGCCGGTCCAAACAAGCGGTGAAACCGGCGGGTACGGACGGGCGAGGAGAGATAGGACCGCAGCCTGTTTGCGGTGGCCTCCATGGGTAGGGGCGTTCCTTTTTGTGGAATGATAATGATTATCATTATCATTCTGTAGAAAGCCACTTTAAGATCTGTAGAAAGCCACTTAGGAAAGGAAGCAACTTTCATGACCGATTTGAAAGTTCCCAAATCATTGCTTGGGAGCATTCGAGGGTTTGCCGCCTTGACAGCATTGCTGTTGGTCATGGCCGCCTGTGGGGATGCCGAGAGCGACACCACCGAAGCTGCCGCTCCGGCCACCACCGCGGCGCCCGCCACCACTGCCGCTCCGGCCACCACCGAGGCGCCTACCGCTACGGCGGCCCCGGCCACGACCGCGGCGCCAACTACTGAAGCGCCGACCACCACGGCGGCGCCGACTACTACTGAAGCGCCGACCACCACCACTGCGCCGACCACCCTGACGGTCACCGACGGAAGCGGGCGGGAGATCACCCTTGACAGTCCCGCGGAACGGATCCTGTGCGTGCAGGACAACTGCACCGACCTCACCTCCGACCTGGGGATCGTGCCGGTCGCTATGCACCGCGGCGATGGTTGGGGTAGTTTCGCCGCCTACTACGGTGAGGGCGCCGCGGCCATTCCCGTGTTGGGCGATCGCATGTCGGTGGAGGAAGTCGCCCAGTATGAACCGGATCTGATCATCGGCCGGGTCGGCGAGGAAGAGGTGCGCGACGCCCTTGAGATCGTTGCTCCGGTGTACCTGGTGGACATCGGCGGCGTTGACGCCCTCGTAGATGGATGGGACGACGTCGGCTTTTTAACCGGTAGAGAGGCCGAGGCGGCGGAGGCCATCGCCCGCTTCTCCAGCAACGTTCAGACGCTGACGAGCAGCCTTCCCGCTGGCGCGGTTGAAACCAGGGTGGCCGTCGGGTTCGGTGACACCAACTGGATGATCTGGGATTCCTCTTCGTTCTGCCGCTTCCTCCATTCCGAAGGCGCCGGAACGTGTGTGTTCCCCGAACAGGATGTCTCCGAGTGGGGGTCACCGGACAGCGAGTTCTCCTGGGAGTTCGTACTGGAAGTCGATCCCGAGGTGTGGGTGATGATCACCTGGCCCGGGAGCGCCCGCAAGGACACCGTCACCGCTGAGGTCTGGCTGCAGACCACTGCCCATCGCGAAGGCAGGGTGTGTGAAGAGGACTCGGCGGGTTCCTTCGGTCACGGACTGTTGATGCTCCAGTGGGCGTACCAGTGTTACCTGAACGCCGGATGGCCCGACCTCTACGATCACCCGGGCGATCTGTCGGTGTGGTTGCCGGCAGGTTCGGCGGGCTGATCCCCAAAACCAAGTCAATGGAGGGGGGCCGTTTCTCCTTCGCTCCGGCCCTCCTCCATCTGAAGTGAAAGACTCCTTCTACCGGACCCGATGGAGGCGGGCGGCCGGGGTGGTGGCCGTCATCGCCTGTCTGTGCGCGGTGGTCGCCCTGGTGTCGCTCATGCAGGGAACACCTGACATGTCGGTGGGGGAGGTCCTCGACGCTCTCTTCGGTTCGGGAACCTCGGAGGGAAACCAGCAGTTCATCGTCCGGAACCTGCGTCTTCCCCGGGTGATCGGCGGGGTGGTGGCGGGCGCCATGCTGGGCGCCTCGGGAGCGGTGATGCAGGACACCCTCCGCAACCCCCTGGCCGGGCCGGAGTTGATCGGGGTCTCCGCCGGCGCCTCTTTGGCGGTGGCCACCATCGTAGCCTTCCGGCTTCCCTTCCCCGGTATAGCCCTGCCCATCGCCGCGCTCCTTGCCGGACTGGCGACCGGAACGGTGATCCTCTCGTTGGTGAGCCTGAAGACCAACCCCATGCGGATGCTGCTGGTGGGAGCAGCCTTCACTGCTTTGCTGAACGCCCTGGTGATCGCGGTAATAACGCTGGCTCCCAACTTCGGGGGAGTGTCGGTGATCTACCGGTTCCTGGTGGGAAGCCTCTCCGACGTCCAGTGGGAGGAGGTCCGCCTGGTGGCGCCCTGGACGATAACCCTGCTGGGGGTATTCCTCCTGGCGGGGAGGCCGTTGAACATTCTGAAGTTGGGCGACGAGGTGGCAGAGGGCTTGGGTGTCGGCGTCCGACGGACCAGGGCGGTGCTGTTCGCAGCCGCGGTCCTTCTGGTGGCGCCGGTGATCGCCATCGCCGGGCCGATCGGATTCATCGCGCTGGTGTCGCCGCATATCGTCCGCCGGTTGCTTGGAACATCAGATGCCCGGGTGGTGGTGCCGTTGTCGGCGGTGGTGGGGGCGATCCTGGTCCTTTCGGCCGACATGGCCGCCCGTTTGGCGTTGCATCCTCACGAGATCGCCGTCGGTCTGTGGACGGTGGTGCTGGGCGCACCGGCGCTCCTGGTGCTCATGCAGCGCGGGCTGCGGCAGAGGAAAGCGCTGTGGTGAACGGCACGGACCTCGGAATCGGCCACCGCCTCGGCGGTTCGAGCCGGGGGGTTCGAACGCGGCGGATCCTGGTGATCCTCGCCGGGTTGCTTTTGGCTCTGATGTTCGCCTACGTGATGCTGGGTCCGGTCCTGTTCGGTCCCGAACAGGTCTACAAGGCCCTGCTGGACCAGGCCGAGGAAGTCCACCATCGCATCTCGGTGTGGGAGGTGCGGGTGCCACGGGTGCTGATCGCGGCATTGGCGGGCGCCATGCTGGCCTCCTCGGGAGCGTTTCTGCAGTCGGTCCTCCGCAATCCGCTGGCGGCGCCCGCCACGGTGGGAGTCACCCAGGGCGCTGTCCTGGGAGCGGTCCTGGCGCTGGCCATCAGCTTCGGATCGGAGGGGGCTCTCGATGATCTCAACGCCTTCGTGCCGATGGCGGCCATTGCGGGGGGACTGATCGCCGGGGGTCTGGTCTACGTGCTGAGCTACCGGCGGGCCGGCGCCGACCCCATCCGGCTCATCCTCACCGGGGTGATCGTGGCCGCCGCGGTCTCTTCGGTCACTTCGTTCATAGTGCTGGTCTCGGGAAGCCACATCGACTCGATCGTGAGGTGGCTGGTCGGGTCGCTCGGCAACCGGACATGGGACCATCTGGTGTTCCTGGTCCCGGTGGCGGTGCTCATCCTGCCCCTGGTAGTGATGGTCATCCCCCTGGCCAATGCCCTGCAACTGGGAGACGCCACCTCGGTGAGCCTGGGGCTTCGGACCGAAGTGGCCCGCGTCATCACCCTCATGACCGCGGTGGTGCTGGCCGCCGGGTCGATTTCGGTGGTGGGTGGCATCGCTTTGTTGGGTCTGATCGCTCCGCACCTGGCTCGCACCCTGGTGGGATCGGATCTCCGCCGGTTATTGGCATGTTCGGCGCTGGTGGGAGCCATAATCCTGGTAAGCGCCGATCTTTTGGCGCGGGTCTTCTCATTGGACTGGATTCCGTTTTGGGACATCCAGACCGAGAGCGGCAGTCGTGTGCCGGTGGGCGCCTTCACCGCTTTGGTGGGAGCGCCGTTTTTCCTGTACCTGATGAGAGAGCGCATGCGATGACCAAGCACCAGCCCATCAATCCGGATACCACCTTCCTCACCGACGGAGTTTCCACCGGTTACGGCGGTCACGTGGTGTCCTGTCGGCTCAGCCTCACCATCAAGCGGAGGACCAGGACTGCTCTGGTGGGTCCCAACGGTTCGGGAAAGAGCACCACTCTCAAGACCCTGGCGCGCCTGATCGCGCCGTTGTCCGGAGCGGTGTACCTGAGCGGCCAGGACATAAACCGACTGCCCACCCGACAGGTGGCCCGCCAGATGGCCATCCTTCCCCAGGTTCACGAGGTCCCGGCCGAACTCACCGTCCTGGAGTTGGTGGAACAGGGCCGCTTTCCCCATGTGGGCGCCCTGGGAATGCTGCGCCGCCGGGACGACCAAGCGATACAGGACGCCATCCGGATGACCCGCCTTGAGCAGTTCGTCCACCGTCCCATCGACACCCTGTCGGGAGGAGAGCGCCAGCGCGCCTGGATGGCGCTGGCGCTCTCACAGCGAACCGAGGTCCTGCTGCTGGACGAACCCACCACCTTCCTCGACGTCGGCCACCAACTGGATTTGTTGCAATTGGTGTCCGGTCTGAACCGCAAAAGGGGCGTGACCATCGTGATGGTGCTGCACGACCTCAACCATGCGGCGCGGTTCTCAGATCGCATGATCGCCATGTCCGACGGCGACGTGGTGGCCGACGGCGCTCCCGCAAAAGTTCTGACGCCCCGGCTCCTGCGGGATTGTTTCGCCGTGAAGGCCTTGGTGGTCACCGACCCGAAGACCGGTGCGCCGATGTGTATACCCCACTCTCCGATATTCTCCGACGACCAGCAGAATGCGGCGAACGATTGAAGCATTTGATAACGGGCACCCTTTACGGATCGCGGTGGTGACCGGGGGAATGGCCCAACCATGAGCGGAGGATGGAGTGGCCGCCAGGTCCTTTCCGACCTGGGCGTACCTGCGGTGATCAACGCTCACAACGATCTCACCGGACTGGGCGGAAGCCGCCCCCAAGGACCGGTCCTCGAAGCGATCGCGGCCGCCAACCAGGCCTTTGTGGAGGTGGAGAGCCTCTCCGACGCCGCCGGGGAAGCTATTGCCCGGATGCTGGGGATCGAAGCGGCCCTGGTCACGCCGGGCGCCGCCGCCGCAGCAGTGCTGGCCACCGCCGCCTGCATCACCGGAGGACGGGACGACCTGGTGGCCCGAATCCCGGACACCTCGGGGCTGGCGTGCGAGTTCGTGGTGCCATCCGACCGGAGGACCTTCTACGATCGCTGCCTCGAGGGCGCCGGCGGAAGGATCGTGCTGGCCGGAGAGGCCGGTTCCACCACTGCCGGGGACATCGAACGCTGCATCACCAAGAGGACGGCGGGGATCTTCTTCTACGCTCCGGGATTCTCGGGGGGAGTCTCCTTCGACGGGGTGCTCCAGGTCGCCCGGCGCCACGGGTTGCCTCTTATAGTCGACGCTGCCGAGCAGGTCTATCCGCTCGAGAATTTCAGCAAGTACGTTCGGGCCGGCGCTGATTTTGCAACCTACAGCGGCAAGTTCTTCGGTGCAGGTTCCATGGCGGGCATCCTCACCGGCGCCGCCGAGGGGATCTCCGCGGCTCGGAAGAACAGCTACCTGGCCTTCGAGGGACCCAACGCCGAGGCGTTCGGGAGGCACATGAAAGTGGGGCGAAGCGAGATAGTGGCCGCCTACGCGGCTTTGAAACAGTGGCTGGAGATGGACCACCAAGAGCGCTTCCGCCGCTACCGACGGATGCTGGACAACATGGCGGACCGTCTGGAGGGGTTTTCGTTCCTGAGCCTCTCCTACGCCGATGGCTCGGTGACCTCCGAACCGAAGCCGCCCGACTCCCTCCGGGTGACCTTCGACCGTTCCCGCTCGCCCAAGACCCTGGCGGAGGTGGTGAGGGAGTTGCACCAGGGGGAGCCTCCCATCATCCTCCGTCCCCACTACCAGTGGGTCGAACCCGACCGGAACTACCTGGACATAAGGGTCTCCACATTGGCAGACGGCCAAGAGATGATCATCGCGAAGCGATTGGCAGAGATCCTGGAAGGATGAGGCAACAATGACCGACGCCGCTGTACCCCGGAACCGGGCCTGCGAGGCGCCCGCCATCTGGGAGATCGACCCGACCTCCACCCGTACGGTCGGCGAGAATCGGAAGCTTCGGAGAGGATCCCTTCGGGATCGAGACTGATGGGCCCCGGTTCTCGACCTGCAATGTGGGAGCGTTACCGGCGCGCCGAACAAATGCTTCATCGCAACGTCAATTCGCTGGTGTTCAACCTGCAGACGCCGGTGCATTGGCTTCCCGACTCCAGTGGCTTCTGGTACCGCTGCGAGTCGGCCTCGGGACACCGGTTCATGCTGGTTGACGCACCGACCGGCCGCCAACAGGAGGCATTCGATCACCGGGGCGTCGCCCGTGCGCTCACCCAAGTCCTGGCAGAGGAGGTCGACCCGGCGGCTCTTCCCTTCGAGACCTTCGAGTTCGCCTGCGGTGGCTCCCGGGTGCGTTTCAAGGTCGACGGCAGCAGGTGGGAATGCCGGGTTGACGGTTCCTCTCTAAGGAAATGGCCTGCTCCCGCGCCAGGAAGAGGGAGCGCCTCTCCCTCGGGGAGATACGAGGCAAGGACCGTTGCCGGCAACCTGGTGCTAATCGACCATATCGAGGGCTCCTCGACTCCTCTCACCGACGACGCCGAACCCGCCCACGGCTACGGGTCGTCACCCGAGGGTCGCAACTCGGCGGTAACCGACCGGCTCGGCAAGCGTGAGACACCGCCCCGGGTGGTTTGGTCTCCCGATGAGCGCAATCTGCTGACGCACCGCCTCGACGAGCGGCGGGTCCAGAAGTTGCACCTCTGGCAGGGCGCTCCCCGTGACGGATCGTTGCGTCCCCGGGTTCACTCCTACCGCCAGGCCTTGCCGGACGATGCCGAGTTGCCGCTGGCGCAACTGGTGGTGTTCGAGGTGGAGACCTCCAAGCGCGTTGACCTTCAGTGGCGGCCGCTGGAATCGTCGTTTCTCACTCCCATAGAACTGAACCACGTCTGGTGGGCCTCCGGAGGCGACACCGTGTTCTTCCTGGACTGGGACCGGGATCGGCGCTCCGTCCGCCTGGTCTCGGCCGACCCGTCGACAGGTGAGTGCAACGTGATGGTGGAGGAGCGAAGCGAAACTCCCATTGACCTCAACGCCGTCTACTACGGCGCTCCCAATGTCTGGGTGGCGAAGGACCGCCGGGAGATCATCTGGTACTCGGCCCGAAGCGGCTTTGGTCACCTCTATCTGCTGGACGGCCGCGGTGATCCCATCCGCCAGTTGACCGGCGGGCAGTGGCTGGTCACCGACCTGGTGAGAGTCGATGAAAAGACCCGGACGGCGTTCTTCATGGGCACCGGAAGAGAGCCTTCCCGTGATCCCTACTACCACCACCTCTATGCGGTAAGCCTCGACGGGGGAGAACCGGTCCTCCTCACGCCCGAGGAGGCAGAGCACGGCGAGTGGCCTCCCTGGGTGGACTTCTCGCCCGACGGTCGTTACTTTGTGGACCGTTTCTCTCGGATTGACCAACCGCCCCGAACGGTTCTCCGCCGCTCCACCGGCGAGTTGGTGGCTCAGGTAACCGAAACCGACGTCTCGGCGCTGCGAGCCACCGGGTGGAGGTACCCCGAGCGGTTCACCGCCAAGGCAAGCGACGGCCAGACCGACCTGTACGGCATGATCGTCCTGCCCCATGACTTCGATCCGGCCCGCAAGTACCCGGTGATCGAGAGCATCTATCCCGGTCCCCAGGCCACCAGGACTCCCCGCGGCTTCACCGATGTGGTGGGGGAGAGCACCCGCTGTCTGGCGGAATTGGGATTCGTGGTTTTCACCGTCGACGGCCGGGGTACACCGGGACGGTCCAGGGCCTTCCTGGATGCGGGATACGGCAGGTCCGCAGAGGCGGAGGTTCTGGCCGATCATGTGGCGGTGCTCACCCAACTGGCCGAGGAGAGGCCGTACCTTGATCTCGATCGGGTCGGCATCTACGGTCACTCAGCGGGAGGCTACGCGGCGGTCAGAGCCATGCTGGAATACCCGCAGGTCTACCGGGTGGGTGTCGCCTCGGCAGGAAACCATGATCAGGCGCTCACCAACGTCACCTGGGGCGAACGCTGGATCGGGCCCGTCGGGGGACCCGGCTGGGACACCCAGGCCAACCGGACTTTGGCTGGGAACCTTCAAGGAAAACTCCTCCTGGTGACAGGGGATCTGGACGACAACGTCAACCCTGCCGCCACCATGCAACTGGTCGACGCCCTGATCGCGGCCAACCGGGACTTCGACCTGCTGGTGCTACCCAACCGCAACCACGACTTCGCCGGAACCTGGGGCACCTGGAGCGAAGACCCCTATTTCACCCGCCGCCGCTGGGACTACTTCGTCGAGCACCTCATGGGAGAGCAACCACCCCCCGGATACCAGGTTGGTGTCCCCGGTTGAGCACCTTGCCGGGTGGTGCGATCCACCACATCCGGTTGTGATCATCGAATACCTGACTCCGAGACTTGCCTGACTGACCCCGAGGCACAATACCTACCCGAGCTTCCCTCAATCTGGAGTCTAAAAACGGTGGGGTGATCAGCGTTCGCGGTTTGTCCCGAACCCCGAGAGACGCCCCGAAAGTCCACGTCACAAAGGGTCTCACAGCATTGAATAGACGGACCGTCCAGGTGGCAAAACTGGATTGGTGTCCACACCAACGTTGGATCGGGCCATCGCTACGCTGAGCAGCGATGGCTAGGGCTCATATCAATCCAACGGTATTGCGGTGGGCAGCAGAACGCTCCGGCGCCGAGTCTGCCGATTTGGCGGTCGCCTTCAATAAGACGCCAGACCAGATTGAGGCATGGATGGCCGGATCGGCCGCACCCACGTTCGCCCAAGCCCAGAAACTCGCCAGGCGACTACGCGTTCCATTTGGCTATCTCTTCTTAAGGACTCCGCCCATAGAGCCTCTCCCGGTCCCTGACTTCCGCCGCGTGCATGGTGCTGGCCCCCGAGAACCCTCTGTCGATCTTCGCGATGTCCTGGCGGATGTTCTCCGAAAGCGGGACTGGTATCGGGACTACCGCCTCAACGCGGGTGATGGCCCTTTGCGTTTTGTAGGGCGATTCTCGCTCCATTCGTCCGTCTCCGATGTGGCCCGACACATCGCCCAGACCCTCGACTTCGAGTCAGTTGTTCGCCCTCAACGGAACCGGGACGACTTTCTCAAAGCCTTCGTCGGTCAAGTCGAAGAGTTGGAAATCTTGGTTATGAGGAACGGTGTGGTCCGCAACTCGACAAATCGGCCTCTTGATCCGGAGGAGTTCCGAGGCTTCTCCATCGCTGATCCGCTGGCGCCGGTGATATTCATCAACAACGCCGACAGCAAAGCGGCGCAGGGTTTTACGCTGGCCCACGAGTTGGCCCATGTCTGGATTGGTGAAGGAGGCATCTCGGACGCAGACCCAACCATCGAAGAGGAAGCGTCAGAAAGTATCGAAGCATTCTGCAACGAAGTGGCTGCAGAACTTCTGCTGCCCTGGCGCCGCATTGCTGATAGTTGGAAGAATTGCACCGTGGCATTGGAGAGCTGGATAGGGGCTGTTTCCACCGAGTTCAATGTCTCAACCGTGATGGCCGCCCGTCAACTCTGGGCCCGCGGCGGTATGAGCCGTGAAGAGTTTTTCTCCTTCTACGAGACCGAGCAGGCCAAATGGACCGCCAACAGCAGACAGACCAGCGGAGGGAACTTCTACTGGAATGTCCCGATCCGCAATAGCAGGCTCCTGACTCGGTTGATTCTTCGGAGCGTGGCCGCTTCAGAGACTTTGGTGCGTGATGCTTCTCACCTTCTAGGCGTCAAGCCTGCCAACCTGCCCAAGCTCCAGAATTCGATGGGTGGGCTGTAGTGCCCCTCCGCCTCCTTGATGCCAATGTCTTCATTCAAGCCAAGCACTCCTACTACAGCTTCGACTTGGTACCGGCATTCTGGTCGTGGCTGCAGAGCCAGGCAGATGTTGGCATCGATTGACCTTGTGTACAAAGAACTGAAGGACGGGTCAGATGAATTGGCCCAATGGGTCAAAGAACGGCGCCAAGCCATCTTTCATGTCGGCTCTTCCTCACCGGTAGTTGCCGGGCACATCGACTCTCTCTATACCTGGGCGCAGCGAGAGGGATACAAGGAACATACGATCAGGGACTTCATGGATTCTGCCGATCCCTTTCTGGTGGGCGCCGCGGCCTCGCGTGGTGCGATGGTGGTGACACAAGAGACCCCGGCCGGTCTTAGCAGAAAGAAAGTCAAGATCCCAGACGCATACGATCATCTTGGAGTCCTATGGGAACACACATTTGACATGATGCGTTCTCTGGGGGCGAGATTCACGTAGAGGGATACAGTTGGGCCGCTCTGTTCCATGAGGACAATTCCCAAGTGCGGTACGCGGTCTTCCAAAAGTCGGTGTGGTCGTGCATCCAGTATCGATCAGTGCAATGACGGTCGCGGTGTGTCCGCCGACTACCGTGACAGCTTCGATTTATCGCTCCGGTATGTCGACCGGGCACTCAATGACGGGGCGCACGACTGAAGGGCCCCATTCTGATCGGTTTCTGGTCACGGATGTGTTGTATTGACCATCGCTCATCCGGGAATTCGCTCGTCGCGTAGTGGTAGGCGTCTATCTCGGTAAGAAGCATCTTGATCGCTTTCTGGTCACGCAGGACGACCCATTGGTCATGATGCTCCACAAGGAGCGCGGGTAGCATCCGGGTAAAGGCTCTGTAGTTGTCTGAGACTTGTTTGCGGGCCTCAGAGAACGTAACGGTGCTCATGAGCAACGTTGTGGTGCACTTGTTAACAGTAGCGCATGGTGTGCCATAGGTGGTCCCTTCCGCAGCCTTCTTCCACCCAATAGGATATCTTCAGGACTGGGACATCCACGGTAGTGGGCATCAACCTCCCGATGCCAACTGGGCTCCGACGGCCAGTGCACCTGCTGCACTACACCCTGAGGCAAACCGAAGGCATCTCGTCGTACACCTTTCCATCAAGCAGACGGCCACCGGATTTGGAGTGGAAGCCTCCCCACTGCTTGAAGAAGAAGGCGATGTCGGCGGCCTCACACTGATCGCGCAAGTCGAGAGCCCATGCTTCTTCCATGGGTCTCGCGCCTGGGCCACTCTCGCCACCGGCGATCACCCAGTGGATGCCCGAGAGATCCAGATCAGGAAGAGGGCCCAGTAGAGGTTCGGCACTGATGAATCTCACTACGGCGGGAACGGTTCTGAGGTGGTTGATGCGGAAGACGTAGCGACTGGTCTCCACACTCACCCCCATCCAAGCGTTCGGGGGCCAGTCCAACTGGGACCCGAGAGAAGCGAGTCGCTTGGAACGCTTGGTGAGAATCTGGTACGTGTGCTGCGGCGTCTCAGCCATCACGGTAAACACGTCTTGGATGAACCCGAGAGGGACTTCGGGGTGAAACAAGTCGCTCATCGAGTTGACGAACACGAGCCTCGGGACCCGCCATCGGTATGGCTCCGCCAAGACCTCCCGGTGCAGGGTGAGTCCGAATCCAGGACCGCTGGTGCGGGGATCACCGTCGTTCTGGTATTTGGGTTGGCCCATGGCCCGCAGACGCTTTGCGAAAGTGAGCGCGTAGCAGTTGTCACACCCCAAGGACACCTGGTCGCAACCGGTTGTAGGGTTCCAGGTCGTCTCGGTCCACTCGATCCCGGATCTGTCACTCACGATGTTGGGTCTCCTCCCTGCCGGAACGCTGTTTTAGCAAGCATAAGAAGGGGGAGTGATACTTTACTCCGCTTCCCGAGACACCTGGCGCGGCCCTGTCGAGGAGGAAGGTAGTCCAAGAAGCCACTGGTGAATGGTGATAAGGTGGGGCGACTCCCGGATTAGCACAGTGGCCCTCCTGATAGTCGCCCAAATCGTATCCGCGCATCTGCCTGGTCGCGTCTCTAGAGTTGATGGCGAGGTCCTTCGAAGCTCTTCTCTTCATCAATATGCCATGACAAAGTTGCTCGGATTCCTCGTATTGCTGTGTTCCTTCACGGCGGCATGCGGTTCCTCGGCCACCAGTACCACGCTTTTGGAGCCGGCGGTTGATCGGCTACCTGCTGATCCTTTGGCTCCAACGCAGGATTGGGTGGCCGGAGTCAACGCGGCCGGGTGGGACTTTCACCGCCAATTGGTGGGCAACGCAGTCTCCAGCCCGGCGAGCATCGGTCTGGCCTTCAGTATCAGCCGCGCCGGTGCATCCGAAGACACCGGGGCGGTGCTCGATGAGATCTTCGGATTCCCCAAGGTTGATCTCCACGCTGCGGCCAACGCGGTTGATCTGAAACTGGCCGAGGCCTCGGTGGAACCGACCACCCTGGAGGTGGCAAACCGTCTCTTCCCCGACGACGAGTTCTCTCCACTTCCCGAGTTCTTGGAGAACGCCGGGGCCCACTACGGTGCGGCGGTCCAGCCGATCGACCTCGACGACGGCGCCAGGGCGACCGAGACCATCAACGGATGGATATCGAATGCCACCCGCGGTCTGATTCCCACCATCGTCACCGAGCAGGCCGTCCGACGCCAGGAACTGGTCCTGGCGAACACCGTGTACCTGAAGGCTGACTGGATCGAGCCGTTCCTCCCCGGGCTGACCACCGACGGGCCGTTCACCGCCGACGGGCCGTTCACCACCGGCGACCGCCGCGTGGTCACAGTGCCGTTCATGCACGACCCGAAACCGGTGGATCGTCGCTTCGTCCGACTCGACAACGCCGATGCGGTTGAACTTGCATACCAGGGTGGCCAGTTGGCGATGTGGCTGATCGTGCCCCACGATGTCGGGGGATTGGCCGCGGTGGAGGAATCGCTCGACTCACAGGACTTGACCGGTCTGGGTGTCATTGCCCAACAGGGCTTCGTCGACCTCACCATGCCCAAGTGGGAACAGGCCCTGCCTCCCACCGATCTGTTCAAGTGGCTCTGCCCCCTGGGGTTCTGCGCTGGAGCATCCTTTGAGAACATCGCCCCTCAGATCATGATGTCTGCAGCCCTCCACGGCGCCAAGGTGACCGTCGACGAGGAGGGCACCGAAGCGGCAGCTGCCGGCATCATGGTTTTCGAAGCCTCAGCAGCGCCACAGGTGGACCTCACGGTGGTCGCCGACCGCCCTTTCCTTTGGGCCATCGTCCACGCCGAAACCGAAGCGCTTCTGTTCATAGGACGCCTGGTCGACCCGACCGCCTAGTCTGTGGTCGAGTTTTCTCCTGGGTCGGACAGTTCGAGAGCCAGTAACTCCTCCCGGTACGGCTCCAACACTTCCCGGAAGAGGCGGTATCTGTCGATGGTCCAGTCGTGGACTTCGGCCCATGAGTCTGTAAGGTCGGAATAGTTGTCCGGGTAGTGGCTGATGATCGTGGACCCCCGATTCCGCTGCCACTGGCGTTTCCATTCCAGCTTGCCCAGGCGTGATTCTATTTGATCCCGGTCTCGATGGAGCCGGTCGAAGGCGCGACGGCACCAGTTCAAGCTTCCGCCGCCGCGGGTGGTGATTTGGTACGAAAAGTAGATGCGGTTCGGGAAGTCAATCGAGTAGTTGAGTCCATCCACATGCTTGATGGCCAGCCAGGATTTGTCGTGGTCCTTCCACTGGCCGCGTGGAAGGTCGGACTCTTTCAGCTTTTCTTCCAGGCGCCTGCGGAATTCTCGGTATCTCTTCTTCGGAGTACGCAACACGATGTTTTGTTTCCGCCAGTCATTCGGGGCGGCGACAACGCGAAAGTGCGGGGCAGGCCGGGAGTCGTCGATCTTCCACACCTCAATGGCGACGCCGAAGAACCTGGTCTGGGTGCCGGTCCGTTGGTTGAGCCACTGCAGCACCTGCCAGTGTTCGTCTTCGAAATCCCTGGCGATCCAAACAATTGTGTCGGCGTCCTTCCCCGCGGCGTAGATCAGGATCCGGGCTAAGTGGTCACCGTCGCTGGAAGTCAGTTGGTTCTCGATGATTACCGGACGGCCGCTGCCGTCAGTGGCCATTATGTCAAGGGAACGGCTGCCAACAGGCGATTCACGTTCCTGTGTTTCCAATTCGATTCCCAGGGCTTCTCCGAGGTCGGCAATGTGCTTTGCCAACCACGGTGTGAAGTCGCGCGCTTCGTTGGGCCAGACGGAACGCAACTCGACTCTCTTGATCTTTGAGAGAGCCTGGTGAATGACCTCAGTGCCCATACGTGAGCGAAGACAATACCACTGGAACGAGCATCCCGACCGGAGCGCAGCGACCCAGCGCCTGCTGCGCCCACTTCTTGAACCGCGGAAAGCCGTGCGAAGTTCGCCGACTCAAGGCGGCTCGCAGTCAACGAGTTGTAAGCGCGCCCACCCCTTATGTGCCGGCTCTACGGGAACGGTAATGATTATCAGTATCATTCCATCGAGACAAACAAGGAATAGGTGAGTCGCTGGTTGCCCTCAGCGCCTGATCGGCAACGCTTTCGTTGGGCATACGGCGCCGATCTGCCAGCGGTCCGAGCAGAAGGAGTTCGAGATGGGACGAGTCCTAGTCGGTAGAACCGGCGTGAGCAGGCTGGCGCGGGCGTGCATCGCTTTCACCCTCATAGCCGGCGTGCTTGTCCTTCCGGGATTGGAGCCCGCGTCGGGCCAGGAGTCCCCGGACTGCGAGGTGACAGACCTCGGGACGCTGGGCGAAGACGGGTTGGAGGCGACCGGGCGTTGGACAGGCGACGACTGCGATTCACAGTTCCGTCCGGGCAATGACGCCCACAACTACCGGTTCCAGGTCACCACTGCGGGACGAGTCAGGATCAACCTGGCATCCGCCGGCGCCGACCCTTACCTCTACCTGCTGGCCGAGGATGGCAGTCGCATCGCTGACAACGACGACGGCGGAGACAACATCGACGCCCGCGTTGAGCGAGACCTGCTTCCCGGTACATATTCGATCGAGGCAACGACGGTCGGCGGACGAAGCCGGGGACCTGCAGACTTCGCCATCTCCGTCAACTACGTCTCCGGTTGCGAGCCGGTGCATCTGGGCACGCTGGAAGCGGGCGCCGATCTCACCGCATCCGGAACCTGGACACTCGACACCTGCGGGTCGCGCTTCGTCGTGGCGCACCCCGCTCACGGCTACACGTTCAACTTGGAGCAGGCTGGCCGCGTTCGTATCGACCTGGCATCCGAAAACGGCGATCCTGTCATGTCCTTGGCGTCGTTGACGGGCGGCATAATCGGTGCCAACGACGACGGCGGGGAGCGCCGCAATTCCCGCATAGACCAATTCCTGCCGGCCGGTGGCTACTTCATCGAGGCCACCACCTACCTGGAGCGCGACTACCAACCCCTGCAAGCCGACTTCGAACTGCGGGTCCACTTGGTGGACGAGCAGGCAGAACAGAAGCAAGCCCGGTTGAAGATCGAGAAAGTGAAAGTCCCCACCGGGGTGGTGGCGGGCGATCCCTTCCCCGTCCACTTCCGCGCCGGGAACGTCGGGGGCGATCTGGCCGCGGGCGGCTCAGCCGTGCTATATGTGTTCGGACGCGGCGTGTTCGAGCGCATCGGCCCAGTCGCTGGCCACTGGCAAGCCGGAGTCTCATATCACTCCGGCTCCGGTACGGCGAGCACGAGCAGTGCTGTGCTCCGCGACATCGCTCCGTTCGAGGTCACTTTCAATCGGTCCGGCCCCTCGTGGCTGTTCGTGGGAGTTGTCACCTACGACCGGACGGGTCGTGAGATCGGGTTCCACGGCCAATGGCAGAACCTGATTGTTCTGGACGGCCCGGTCTTCGAACCCGTGGACGTGCAGGTAGACGGCACCAGATACACCGTGACCGCGGTATTTGATGCCGATGGGGATGTTACGACAGAAGTGATCTCCGGCACCGGCTCAGAGATAGAACCGCAGGTTCGGCTCAAAGCGATCTATACGGCTGGTGTGCATACCCAGCTATTGGACGGCGTATTCGAGCGGCCGGGGATCGCGGCGCTGTCAGAGGGAGACAAACAAACCCCGGTCACCGTGGAGGACCTGTCGACGGACACACTCGTTGATGCGTTCGCGCAGCGATACGTTTCTGTTGTCGGCGCGTCGGGGGTAATCGATTCCCTGGCTGCCGGAGAGGCACTCAATCCGATCACGGTCGAGGATGCCGTGCTACGGGCAGCCGATGAAGCATCTTCGGAACTGGCGTGGATGGCCTCCTCCTGGCGCTCGCTGCAAAGGCGAATAGACAATGGCGCGGCGCTGTCGTTCGAGGACGCGCTCAAGACCCATTCCCAGGTGGCCTATGCCGAAAGCGTCGTGGCGGCGGCAGTGACGGCTGGAGAGATCGTCACCGCGGCCCGAGATGCCGAACAGGGATGGCAGGACGCCGACGTACGGAAGATGATGGCAGACCAGGCGGCCTGCAACCCCGGAGCGGACTCACTGCGCGACGCGCTGGAGACAACGGACGCCGCCAACATCGATGAGTTGCTAGTTGCGGACGCCGAAATGCGTGCCAGCCGACCGGTTCACGGATTGGCAGTTGACAGGGCATTGTGCGCGGTTGCGACATCCCGCTCCACCAACCTCCGTTTCCTGCAACGCCTCGGAATCAGTCACAGCAGCGAGCTTCGCACACAACTCGGTCTCGGGACCCCCCCGGCGCCAAGCCCCGAGTCTCACCGGCTGCGCATAGTCGCCAGGCTGGGCGAGGACGGGCGCATTGAGCACCGCGTCGAACTGGCCGGCGGCCAGCAAGTCCTGCCGTCGCAGCGATTCCTAGATGCCGACACCCCTGTGGGAAGTTGGCACGTGAGCGGGGACGTAGAGGTGGGGGACGGTTCGATCGGGAACATCCGAGTACGGCGCCTTGCCGGCGGCCGGACCGAAGTGGGATACGTCGGAGCCGACGGCGAGGTAATCACCCCCCGCCTTCGCTACCTGCCAGCCGACCTCCCGGTGGGAGTCTGGTTCCGCAGCAGCGAAATTGAAGTACCCGCAGCGATCTTGATGGACCCGTCAGACTCTGATGAAGAGTGAATAACTGTGTCATCGGTCTAGTTGCCAACCGCAACTGACCCTTTCGGTAATGCCGGCTGCAGGTACAACCAGTGTCGACCCGTGGTGTTTCTGGATGCCCCTTTTCCATTCGACACCCTTCGCGTAGTCCTTCCGGCAAACTCGGAGGTCTCCCGGGTTCGTCGGGTGCCAAGTGCCTGAGGCCATCGCTGTGGAGGCGTCGGGGATCACCGTCTCCCTACATCCGTAGGGCAGAGATCTCCCTTGACCGGAGGCGACGGATGCGGTCGGCCGGGGTGGTGGCCAGTATGGCCAGTCTGTGTTAGGCGGTCGCCCTGTCCAACCCTTGGAGTGTCTGCGGTACCCTCGGCATCTTATGGAGGAAGTATCCATCGTCTATCCGAGCGACGACCGGGCTCTGATCACCATCGAGCGACCAAGCACGCTTAACTCGCTTGACATGGCCACTCTCAACGCTTTGGAGGGGGCAGCCAGAGAGGTGGCGGACCGGTCGATGCTCAAGGTCGTGGTCGTTCGGGGGAGGGATCGGGCGTTCTCGTCGGGGGTCGACCTGAGTCTGCTCGGAAGCGGGGATAGCACCGACCCGAGGGTGGTGGGTGAGGCGGGCCGCACCATGATCGAAGCCTTCGATGCGATCCCGGCTGTTACCGTGGCGGCCCTGCGGGGAGCAGCAGTGGGAGGCGGCCTGGTACTGGCGGCCGCATGTGATCTGCGGGTGGCGGCCGATGACACCTACTTCTCGATTCCCGAGGTCGATGTGGGACTCCCGGTGGGATGGGGAGGGGTGCCCCGACTGGTCCGCGAACTCGGGCCGGCTCTCACAAGAGAGCTGATAATGACCTGCCGCCCCTTCACCGCCCAGGAGGCGATGAAGGCGGGATTCCTCAACCGGGTCGTGCCGCCTTCGGCCCTCGATCTGGCCGTCGACGAATTGGTGTCCACATTGTGCGCCAAACCCGGCAAGGTGCTAAGAACCGTGAAGCGCACCGTGTTGGAGTCGACCGAGGAGATGCTGGCGGCAAGGGGACGTATCGCAGACGCCGAGATCTTCGCGGCAATCTCCGCCGACCCGGAGAGTCAACGCTCAGCGGCCGCCTACATCGCCGACCATCGCAGGTCACCAACCTCAGAGTGAGGCGGTCTGACCCAATACGGCAGAGGGCCGGTTCGGGTGGTCTATGAGCTGACCCCAACAGAGTCTGGCTGTCGGCCAAGGGCGGCACAATAGCTGGAGCGTGATGGCAACTCCCAAGCTGGGCAAGGACGCCGCCCGATCCTCTTCATGCCGGAACCCACCCGGGGGAACCACCGCGGTGGCGGGAACCTGACCGGATCGCTTCCCGTCACGAACCGAAGGGGAGCGGAGCAATGTCACAGCCACTCCATATGATCGAGGCTATGAGTAACAAGAAGAAGCGTCGAAAACAGGTCTTTAGCCTCGATGGGCAACGCTGCCTCCGCTGCGGAAGCTCCCGCGACCTTGAGATCGATCATGTGGTCCCGCAAGCCGCGGATGGGCCGAGTTGTTGGAAGAACCTCCAAACCCTCTGCCTGCCGTGCAACCGACTGAAGACCGACCAACCCATCGACTACCGATCCCCCGAGCGTCGCCTCACGGCCGAACAGAAGTGCGGTTGCGGATGGGAACCACCCCTCGTCGTCAGGAAGTTCGGCAAGTTCTCAGAACAACGCCAGTCGATCTGGGAAGCATGGCGAGCAACCACCGGTGGAGTTTCCCGACATACGGACCGTCTCAGCAGTAAGTGGGTATTCGCCGGTACATGGGTGCCCATATCTGAGCTGTTCGAGAAACTCAACCAAGGCATAACTCTCGACGAATTCCTGGACTGTTATGAAGGTATTGAGAAGTCGGATGTGGAGTGGATCATCGACCTTCAGATCGAGCGTTTGCAAGCTGTTAGATCCAACGCTCCATGAGCGGAGAACGCCAGGAAGAACCAGACAGGTTCACCAAGGGAGCTGTAGCTGTGTATCGCCTGATCGACAAAGAACATTCCTACCTGGCATTCGGCCCCCAACTCTTCGCCAGCCCTCGCTACAACGAGTGGTGGGAATTCGAAGCGGTAGCACTCATCAAACTCGGCAATGGACTGGAGCTGGGTTTCTCCAGCTGGGCAGGAGGGCCGATGGGGCGCTGGTGGCTTTACTACCAGGATGAGATGTATCACGCGATGGATTTGTTGTCGCCTGCTGCTCCTGACATTCCCATTCTCTGGCTCAAGCCTCCCCCCAGCCCTCCACCTGGTAGCTTCAACCGTTGGGCCCTCGGGAATCTGGTTAGCAACGCTAACAGAGGCCTATATGCCGAGTGGCTGGTCGGTCAAGCACTTGGCGTCATCGGTGACGGCGACTATCGAACCGAGTGGGACTCGTGTGATCTCCGCTACCGCGGCGTCACCATCGAGGTCAAGGCCTCGGGGCTCAGCCAGACGTGGAACCCCGAAAAGCAGTCGACTCCGAGATTCGACATAAGGCCTAGGAAGATGGCTTGGAACGACGAAACCGATCAGTGGCAAACGTTCGATCCGCCCCGGCGTGTTGCCAATTTCTATGTGTTCTGCCTTCACGAGACGCTACCACCCGCAACCAATAAGGATGTTCAGGATCCACAGTGGTGGACCTTTTGGGTGATCCCAACACGGGTTCTCGATGAGCAACTCGGCATGCAGAAGAGCGTGGGGGTGGGAACACTGAATCGTCTAACCCGGTCGGTCGAGTGGAAGGCGATACCAGCGGAGCTCTCCTCCCTGATTGAGGGGGACTAGAACTTTCAGGAACTCAACCGATCGAAACAAAGAGTGTGTTACGACACACATGCATATTCAGACGTAGGCATCTCATCATGCACCCTTCCAGCAAGCAGACGACCGCCGGATTTGGAGTGATGGCCTCCCCACTGCTTGAAGAAGAAGGCAACGTCGGCGGCTGCGCATTGATCCCGCAAGTCGAGAACCCATGCTTCTTTCATGGGTCTCGCTCCGGGCCGCTCTCGCCACCTGCGATCAGCCAGTGGATGCCCGACATATCCAGATCAGGAAGAGGACCCAGTAGAGGTTCAGCACTGATGAAGCGAACTTCGGCAGGAACGGTTCTGAGGTGATCGATGCGGAAGACGTAGCGACCGCTCTCAACGATCGCCCCCATCCAGACGTTCTCAGGCCAGTCCAACCCGGGGCCGACCGCCGCCAATCGCTTGGAGCGCTTGGTGAGAGGACCACCACGCCAGCGGTGGAGCCGGAGGCCGATCGGCTGCCTGCTGATCCCCTGGCCCAGCGCCTGCGGACTCCACCCAACGATAGGCCACCGAGCAAGGTGGAATAGGATCGCAACCTGGTGGAGGTAGGTACTATCAGGTTGACGATAAGTATGGAAGCGATGCAGGAGGCAAGTGTTGGTTGAGTTTCTCGCAACCACCGGGGTGTCGTACCACCTTGAGGAGCTGATAAAGCAGAGCAGAGAACGGCTAGTGCTCATCAGTCCGTTCCTGCGCGTTAACCCTCGTATCCGAGAGCTTCTTGAAGACAAGAACAGGATGAAGGTCGATATTCGTGTCGTTTATGGGAAGAGCGATCTGAAACCTGAGGAGAACAATTGGTTGGAGAGCATGACGTCAATCAGGACAAGCTTTTGCTCTAACTTGCACGCCAAGTGCTACATGAATGAACGAACGGCATTGCTCACGTCCATGAACCTGTACGAGTTTTCTCAGGTCAACAATCACGAAATGGGTGTGTTGATTGACAGGAGTCAGTCCAAGGACCTGTACATGCAGATCTACGACGAGGCGATGAGGATTGTGCGCTTGAGCGACGAAATCCGGGTCAAGGTTGCCCGGGTACCGAAGACGGCTGTCGAGGATCCCCGACCCGGAGATGCTCCCAGTTGTCCAAAGTGCAACGAGACGATGGTGGTTCGCACAGCCAAGAAGGGCGCCAAGAAGGGCGAAACCTTTTGGGGGTGCACCACCTTCCCCAAGTGCTGGGGCATGAGGCCTGTTGAAACTCCCCCAGCTCCCTCAAAACCCTCCTCGCGACGTGGATTCCGCTCCCGCAGGAAACGTTCTCAGCGATCAGGCTGAATTCTCTGTGTGACTTGGTCCTTAAGGGGGAGGGTCGATTAATGAGCCTGGACCAAAGCAATAGGGTTGGCCCAGTCGCTTGGCTGCGATCCTGCCGAGTCCCGCCAGGCAGTCGGCCATGTCATTCAAGGGGTTTCCGGAGTGGCTCTTCACCTTCTTCCAGCGGATGTCCCGTCCGTCACACAGCCCGTCGATGGTTTCGATCAGTTCCCTGTTCGCCACCGGTTGACCACCGGGTCTCCGCATGCCGTGTTCGCGCCAGTTCTCAAGCCATTCGGTGAAAATCATCACGACATTTCGGCTGTCCGGCCTGATCAACAGCGGCTGCTCCCGGGGGAAATAGCGTAGGAGCTCCAGAACGGCAGTCAGTTCCATGACTTCATGCGTTGTTTGGGGGTCACCACCCCACTGGTATCGATGGTCCTCGGCGGCCCATCCCCAGCCACCGGGTCCGCCTCTAGTTTCACCGGACCCGTCGGTATAGACAGTCAGTCGTCTCATCTTGTTCACTTGGCCGTAATCGTAAGAAGGATCGTCACAGACCCCAGATCGGCCCACCGAAATTCTCCGAAAGGAAGGCGGCGTATCTCGATAGCCCACCTCCGCAACAGTATCTGTATTCCCATTTGAGGGAATCACAAGGTAGTTGGGGGACTAATGGCCGGTCTTCAAGGCCAGGTTGAGCGTCGTGAAGTTGGGTTCACGCGGCCCGACCAAGTGGCCAACTAAAGTGGCCAGGGGTCTGAACCCGCCCGTCTAGAGTTGATGCCGAGGTTTCTCGGAGGCGCTTCTCCATCCAATAAGCCATGACAAAGTTGCTCGGATCCCTCGTATTGTTGTGCCTCTTCGCAGCGGCATGCGGTTCCTCGGCCACTACCACCACGGCATTGGAACCGGTGGCCGATCGGCTGCCTGCCGATCCCCTGGCGCCAACGCCGGATTGGGTGGCCGGAACCAATGCGGCCGGGTGGGACTTTCACCGCCACCTGGCGGGCAACGCGGTCTCCAGCCCTGTCAGCCTCGGCCTGGCCTTCAGCCTCAGCCGCGCCGGTGCATCCGAAGACACGGGCGAGATGCTCGATGAGATCTTCGGATTCCCCAAGGTTGATCTCCATGGTGCGGCCAACGCCGTCGATCTGAAGCTGGCCGAGGCCTCGGTGGAATCCACCACCTTGGAGGTGGCCAACCGTCTCTTCCCCGACGACGAGTTTTCGCCATTGCCCGAGTTCTTGGAGAATGCCGGCGCTCATTACGGAGCGGCCGTCCAGCCGGTCGACCTCGACGATGGCGCTACGGCGGCCGATACCATCAACGGATGGGTATCGGCCGCCACCCGCGGTTTGGTTCCCACCATCGTCACCGAGCAAGTCGTCCAACGCCAGGAACTGGTCCTGGTGAACACCGTGTACCTGAAGGCCGACTGGATCGAGCCGTTCCTCCCCGAGTTGACCAGCGACGGCCCGTTTACCACCGGCGACCGCCGCGTGGTGACAGTGCCGTTCATGCGCGATAGGGAACCGGTGCATCGTCGCTTCGTCCGACTCGAGGGTGCCGATGCGGTTGAACTTGCATACCAGGGCGGCCGGTTGGCCATGTGGCTGGTCGTGCCCCACGACTCCGGGCGACTGGCGGCGGTAGAGGAGTCGCTCGACTCACGGGACTTGACCGGACTAGGGGTCATTGCCCAGGAGGGCTATGTCGATCTCACCATGCCCAAGTGGGAACAGACCCTGCCGCCCACCAACCTGTTCGAGTGGCTATGCCCACGGGGGTTCTGCGCCGGAGCGCCTTTCGACGGCATCGCTCCGGGTATCTTCATCACCGCCGCTCTCCACGGCGCCAAGGTGATCGTCGACGAAAAAGGCACCGAAGCGGCCGCAGCCACCGCCATGGCCTTCGACGAGTCAGCAGGCCCACAAGCCGACCTAACGGTGGTCGCCGATCGCCCCTTCCTTTGGGCCATCGTCCACCCCGAAACCGGCGCCCTGCTTTTCATAGGACGCCTGGTCGACCCGACCGCCTAACCGATCTAACTCGGTTCTTGCATCCCGGAGAGCCCAGCCTGGCATCTCCCAAGCCTGGTGGCTAGGTGGCGTTGGCTCTCATCATGTCTCCATGGGAGTTCCTTTGGTCTGTGAACCTGGACCACACTCTCCCCCACACCGGTGCGCTTGCCTGATGGCCCACCGCCGATGAGGTCCCGATCGGAATGCCCCGCTGCTTCCGAATTGGTCTCTTCTCGCCAGATGTCGGGACGGATGGCTATTCCGTTGACCAGCCGATGGCACTCTGCCCACCCTGCCATTCTGATAGGAGTCAGCCAATCAAAAACAACGCGGAGGAAGATGTCGGGCGTAGCATTGGGGACAATCCACCCGGAGGGACTGGCACTAGCATGGTTGACTTTGGCGACCGCCTGAAGCGATTTCAATCGGCAAAACTCCACACACTCCGCCGAGGTCAGCAGTTGGTTTTGGAGGGGTATGCTGATTGCCACTTAGACACCAGGGATTTAGCAATAGAGATGCCGACCGGGGAAGGCAAGACTCTAGTCGCTTTGCTTATCGCCGATTACGCCCTTGATCAAAGGTTCGCCGTGGCCTACTTGACTGGTACCCGGCAACTGGCTGATCACGTTGCGGCCGAAGCCGCAACACTCGGCCTAGATGCTATGCAGTTCGCTGGAGGTAGCTATGGCGGGAGTGCTCTAAAGAATTATCACGACGCTCAGGCCGTTGGCATTATGAACTACTGGGTTTACTTTAACACAAGGCCTGTACCACAGCCGGCGGATCTGGTCATATTCGATGACGCTCACCTCGCCGAACAGCCTTTGACTGGACTTCACATGCTTCGTATCCCCAGGGTACGGGGCGACACCGGAGATCTCTATGAGTCATTGTGTGATTTGATCTTGGCTCGCACGAATGCCTATGGCAACCTGCGAGCGATGAGAGACGGAACTGCTCCACCTGATACGCCTCCGGAACTGCTCGCCTTCAATGACTGGTCAGCAGTCGCCCGTCTATCCGAAGCCCTAATCGACAACTCGTCCTTCTCCTCACATGGTCCAGCTAGATTCGCTTGGCGAGAAGTGCGGTCTCAGCTCTCGCGGTGCGGTGTGTTGATCAGTCCTTCGTGTGTCGAGATCCGTCCCTACCATCCTCCAACTACCCTCAATAAGTGGTACACCAAAGCACGGCAGCGCATCTACCTTTCAGCCACTTTGGGATCGATGGACGATCTCCAACGACGAACTGGCGGATATCCCATCACACGACTCATCCCTGCTTCTCCACTTCCGCGGAGCACCACCGGGGAACGCCGTTTCATTCTCAATCCCACCCAGCTTCCTGCCTTGGACTCGGAGGTGCTGGGATGGGCTCTAAAACAAGCCGCCTCAGCTGGAGGACGAACCACATGGCTTTGCTCCAGCCACGCTGAGGCAGACAAAATCGAGAACCTACTTGAAGCTGTATGTGTAGACGTTTTCAAACTGCGTGCTGGGGATGACATGTTGGACGAGTGGAAGCAGTCGCCACGGGGACACTTGGTCACGGCTGGCCGATATGACGGGCTTGACCTTGCTGGCGATTTGTGCAGACTTGTGGTCATTCCAACTGTCCCTTACGCCAGTAGCGAGTTCGAGAGATTCGTCGTTGCATACCTGGGAGATGCCTCATTCATGCGCCATCGTATCGGCCAACGAATAACGCAGGCTATCGGGCGAGCAAATCGAGCGAGGGATGATCAAGCTCTCTACCTGGGTCTCGATCCGGCTTTTTCCTCGGTCCTAGCGGATCCGCAAGTCTCCGGTTCCGTTCCTCCTGCCGCTCGCAGTGTGATTAGTGAGGCTCTTGAGTTGCATCAGCAAGGTCCAGAAGAAACAAGACGTGCATGCGAAGCCTTTTGGCGCAAACAGCCTCATAGGGTCGAGGAGAACACTCAAACCATCAAGGCTCGTCCTGGTCGCTTAGCACAGAGAGCTACCGCCGATAGCGCTCACCACGAGGTGGTGGCTAGCACCGAGTTGTGGATAGGTGGCTTTTCGCAGTCGGCTGCCGCCGCAAGAGCCGCAGCCGCCGAACTTGCATCGGTTGGGGAGACTGAACACGCAGCGTTTTGGAGATATGTTGAGGCTCATGCGCATTACCAAAGAGGTAAAGCTTTCTTTGCAAATGCCCGAGCAGCCTTGGAGGAGGCCACCCACAACGGACCCCCAACTGTCTGGTTTCGTCGGCTACAACGCAGTGTCGAAGCCCTAAGTGGTCAAGAGACAATGGCCTTAGGAATGGACAATCTGTTCTTTTATTGGGATGAATGGATCCGAGAACGAGGAACTCGCGTCACGCAAGATCTAACCCTCATGCGAACTTATCTCACAGGGACCCATGATCAGCGATGCGAGGCGCTAAAAGCTCTGGCCCGTCTTGCGGGTGCTAGAGGCGAACGACCTTCCCGGTCAAAGCAGGGTGCGCCAGATTGTCGTTGGTCATGGAGTACGCCCCGGCAGGGGGAGTGGAGGGTTTGGGAGGTAAAGACTGGAAACGCTAAGAAGATACCACGGTCTGAAGTTAACCAGGTCCTAGGCCAGATTGAAGCGGAGCGGCACCGCTCAGGCAAGGCACGCTTGTTTGGATGCTTGATGAGCTCGGCTAGAGAGGGTTATGACGAAGCTCTTGAGGCTGCTCGGGATAGAATTGTTCTCCTTCACAGTAAAGCCGTAGAGAGGTTGTTCGCCATACTCCAGGACCGGTTTTTGCGGTACTTCGATTTATACGGAGAAGGTACCGCGGAAGAAAGAGGTGAGGCCCGAACTGTAGTCGAACCGCTTCTTCCGCAAGACGGATGGCTCGAGAAGCTGTTGGTCCCCTCGCAAGGCCGAGTTCTCTTAGCGAGTGATGTGGAAGCTGTCTTTCCAACGACCTGACAACCGAGCCTCATTAGCATGGCTGGATCTGGGGCTGTGGATTCGAACCTTCTTCAGCCTGGAGACCAACCCAAAGCGCATCGCAACTCCAGGGCTTTGTTGATCTCACCATGCCCAATTGGGAACAGTCCCTTCCGCCCCACCGACCTGGTTCGAGTGGCTCTGCCCTTGGAGGTCTGCGCCGAAGCACCGTTTGAGAACATCCCCCCTCACCCGAGTTTGGCGGGTGGTTTGGTGTTTTACCTGGTCAGGGGGCATACGCGAAAGGGGTGTTTCCACTACATTCGGTGTTTGGGGCCGGTGGTGGGGTTAGGTGATGGTGGCTTTGTCCCAGGTGCGGGTGTCGGCTCCGATGGCGGCGAGTGCCCGTGTTTGTAGGGGGGTTCGTCGGGTGGTGATGGTGATCTGGTGGTTGTTGGTGGTTAGTTCCACGCGGCGGATGCGGTGGAGAGAGCCTGGGTGATGAGCGTCTCGGCTAGGGCGGCGTAGACGCAGACTGCTACGTGACCGCGGACTCGTTTCTCGGTCCAGTGTCTCACCGGTCGTAGTCGTAGGAAGTCTCTTGGGCACCCGAAAGCGGGTTTCGACGGTTTGCAACTGGCGATAGGCGGCCACGATTTCGGCGGTGTCGGCTTGTGCGGGTGTGAGGCTGGTGGTCGGCACGTAGCGACCCGCCAACAGCTTCTCATAGGCCTGGTTGTCCTCGTTGTAGTGGTAGAGAAACCGGCCTGGTCGGGCTTGTCAAATTGTCTGTGTGAGGGGGTGGGTTCATGGGTGTTTATCGGGTTAGGTTCAGTCGGTTTGGGAAGTGGATTTCGAGGTCGAACAGTCGCCCGACCCGCCCGGTGCCGAGGATGCGTTGGGCGGCTCTCCCGATCTTGGCCGGGTCTTTCAGCCTCCCGGCGCGGACGCGATGTTCCAACGCCAACAACTGCGGTTCGGCCGTGGCGATCAGTTCGGCGGTGCGTTGGGTGTCCCGACAGGCACGAGCGTCGGACTCGACCACCACCGTGCGGGTCCCATCTTCAAGGGTGACATCCGCGGCTCCTCTGCAACCGTGTTCGGGGATCTCAACCCACACAGTGTTCTGGTCGACAGCGGCCAAGGCTTGGGCGGTGACAGAGTCTCGGCGGAGTCTGGTGGCCAACAGGTGATCAAAACCCGCTTGGGTGACCGTCTCCAGGTTGGCCCCGGAAATCAGACCCCGGTCGGAAACCACACAGATCCGACCCACCGCGAACCGTTTCCCCCAAATCGTCCAAAAGCCCCGGCAGGGTGGAGGCGTCGTTGGTGTTCCCCGAAAACACATGATGGGCTATCGGGATCCCGCCGGTGGTGCACAACAGACCGATCACTATCTGGGGCCTGTCCGAGCGATGATCCCGGGAATACCCAAACACCCGCGAGGGAAACGCTTCCGACTTTTGGGTCGAACCCTCAAAACAGGTGGACGTCAGGTCATAGCACACCAACCGCAGATTCAGGTTGGTCAAATTGCACAATCTCCTATACAGATGCACCTCGGTCTCGTTCTTGGTGTCGACCACTGCCTCCAGAGCCCGGTAGTACTGGTCCAAAGACGGCGCCGACCACCCAGAAAACATCACCACATCATGATCTGTCCATTCGGGCACACGACGCCTCGAACACGGCGCCACCAGTACACCAACATTCTGTCGCCCCCAAATTATCGTGCCGAAGCAACACCTCACAACACAAAACCCCAGGTCAACACACCAATGACCTCCCACCAAACACCCTGACCCGCCAAACTCGGGTTTAAGGTTCATGCAGGCCTTACTACCATAGATAAGTCTATTCTTCTAACCATCACGGCTGTGATGCCGCGATTTGAGGAGCCGTATGCCCAACAACACATCTCGCCTAAGTGTAGATCTCCTGTATTCGTATTCCCACGAGGATGCTGAGCATAAAGAGGCTATGGATAAGATGCTAGCCACCTTGAAGGAGCAGGGCTTCCTGAAAACGTGGTCAGATTCGGAAATCCTTCCGGGCCGCCCCATCACTGCTGAGATCGAAGCCAGGCTACCTCATTTCAACATTTACGTATTCCTCTTTAGTCCCGACTTCTTAGCTTCCCCGGAATGTCGCTATGAATGGGAGAAAGCGAAGCAGTTTGACGGGGGTGACCGTCCTGTGTTTCGCGTGCCGATTATCGTTCGAGACTGCCCTTGGAAGCAGTTCATCGGTGACGACAATGTCAAGGAACTGCCAGCTGACGGCAAGCCAGTGGTGACCTATAGACATCGTGATTCCGCTTGGAAAGCAGTCTATGATGGCATAAGATCCGTGACAGATTATCTTCGCCGCACCTTCACGTCACGACCGAGTTTCGAGGCCACACTCAACACCACTGACGTGCCTAATACCACACTAGAACAGTTGTTTGTGTTTCCTCATCTCTTTGAGCGGGACCATTCCCAGACATCGAAGGGCTTTCGAGATCTCTTAGTCTCTTCGACGGACGAGTTATTGTCCCGCGGGAGCGCAGTGATACATGGTGGAGAGAAGGCCGGAAAGAGCGCATTTGCAAGGCATTTAGTCCAGTCACTTATCGCTGCTGAACAGCCGGTTCTGTTTGTTGATATGAGTGACTCTCCCAGTCGGCCCACAGCAGGGTATTTGAAAGAAGTATATGCCAACCAGTTCAATGGGGGGGAAACTCCACCGGTGGTTGCTCGCGGCGGCCAGAATTGCTGGCTGTCAAAAACCAAGCGACAACCATCCGGTGGAGGTGTTCAATTATGGCAGCCAGACTTGTGTT
>Ga0209754_1000530_pt1 | contig 51895 bp, 45 predicted proteins | sample MesohylBB_FD_187295 | JGI IMG/M metagenome (GOLD analysis project Ga0209754, IMG submission 187295) | Host-associated microbial community of the marine sponge Aplysina aerophoba from Gulf of Piran - sponge mesohyl, lysed by bead beating... | ecosystem: Host-associated > Porifera > Sponge >...
CGGAGAAACTGTCTTGCCGGAGGTCTCGGTCGGTGATGGAAGTGTGGACGAGGGCGGAATGGTGGAGTTGGCGGTGACGCTGAGCAAGGCGAGCGATGACGTCGTGACGGTGTCGTATCGGACGGTGGACGGTACGGCGAATGCGGCGTCGGACTACACGGCGGCATCGGGGACGCTGACGTTCGAGGCAGGGGTGAGGCGGCAGGTGATCGGTGTTGCGACCACCCAGGACGAACTGGCGGAGTCGGACGAAAAATTCACGGTGGAGTTGAGTGGGCCGAATGGGGCGACGCTGGGCGACGCCACGGGGACGGCGACGATCATCGACGACGACACGGAGACGCCACCGGTCGAGACCGTGTTGCCGGTGGTTTCGATAGAGGACGCGACGGTGGACGAGGGCGGGACGGCAGAGTTGGCGGTGACGCTGAGCAAGGCGAGCGAGCAGGCGGTGACGGTGTCGTACGCGACGGTGGACGGGACGGCGGCGGCCGGTCTGGACTACACGGCGGCATCGGCGACGCTGACGTTCGAGGCGGGGGCTAGGCGGCAGGTGATCCGTGTTGCGACGACGGAAGACGAGCTGGTGGAGTCGGACGAAGAGTTTACGGTGGAGTTGAGCGGCCCGAACGGGGCGACGCTGGGCGACGCCATCGGGAGAGTAAGGATCACCGACGACGACAGCGAGGCTCAACCTGTCTTGCCGCGGCTGAACATCGCGAACGCCACGGTACGAGAAGGCGGCACGGCGACGTTCGTGGTGCGGTTGAGTGCCGCGAGCGCCACGCCCGTGACCGTCGCCTACCAGACGGTGGACGGCACGGCCGCGGCGGGGTCTGACTATACCGCGGTTGCGGGTACGCTCCGCTTCGCCGCGGGCGCCACGACCCAAGGGCTGAGCGTGGAAACCCTCGCGGATGAGCTGGTCGAAGGTGACGAACGTTTTCGGGTCGAGCTGAGCACGGCGGTCGGCGCGACCATCGCCGACGGCGTCGGAGAAGGGACCATCGTCGACGAGCGGCCGTCTCTTGATCCGGTGAGCCGGGTCGTCCTACCCGAGTTGGGACGAGCGCTGGCGTTCAACGCCGTCAGGTGCCGCATCGATGAAGCATTCTCGAATCTCGCCAAGGACGCGACCCGGCCCTTCGTCCGTCTGCCGGTACGTCCCGCGGCCGCCGCTCCGGAGTGGGGTGCCCCAGGCCCCATGCCTCTGAGTGTGGAGCGAACCCTGGGAGGAGCGTCGTTCCTGGTGTCCTCGAAGGGGGGCATCTCGATGTGGGGCTGTACCGATTACCGCAGTCTTGCCGGTGTCAGGGACCGGGCCGTCACCTGGGACGGGGACGTTTTCAGCGGGCAGTTCGGAGCGGAAGTGAAACTTCATGCCAATGGGTTCCCGGGATGGGCCGGGACTCCATCAAGCGCCTCTTTCGGTCCGAAGGGTGTGGCGGGATTCTCCATATCGCGGTCCCGGGCCTCTTTCGACTACGAGGCTGGGGATGGCGATGAAGGCGGCGAGTATGACCTGGCGCTCATCGGCCTGCACCCCTACATCGGCTGGTCCATCGCGCCCGGCGTTCACGTGTGGGGCACCGTGGGCCTGTCCTGGGGCAAGCTCGGAGTCACGGATGACATCATCGGGACGCTACGCGAGGGCGACGCCCGGCTGAACTCCGGAGCGCTGGGCCTCAGCGCCCGCGTTCTGGCACGGGATGCGCTGTTCCTGAAGCTGAAGGGCGAGGCGGCGCTGGCACAGCTTGACGGCGAGCGCGTCACTTCGCTGTTCGGGTCCGGAATCGACCTGGGTCGCCTGCGGCTGAGCCTGGAAGGCAGCCGTGAATACGCTGTCCGGGCGGGCGGGACGCTCACGCCGTGGGGCGAGCTGGGCGTGCGCCACGACGGCGGGGACGGGGAGAACGGTGTCGGCGTCGAACTCGGCGGCGGCCTGCGTTACGCGCACCCCGTGACCGGGTGGAGCGCGGAAGCCCAGGGCCGGTGGCTCGCGACGCATGGAGGCGCGCTCGAACGCGAGGCCGGCTTCGGTGCTCTGGTGCGCTTCGCCCCGGGGTCGGGCGGGCTCGGACCCTCGTTCAGTGTGGCCTCAAGTCTGGGCGACGGCGCAAGCGGCGTGCAGGCATTGTGGGAGCGCGACGCCATGGGGCGGCTCCCGAGCGCCATGACGGCGGCCTCTTTCGAAGCGCGGATTGCTTACGGCTTCGCGGCGCTTCGCGGCGGGGGTGTGTTGACACCCTACGGGGCGTTGAGCATGCACCGCGAACGCGGACGGGGTTATAGGTTGGGCGTACGCATGGCGCCCAGACCGTCGGCGGTCTTGAGTCTGGAGGCCGAAGTCCGGGAGCGTCCCACGGCGACCGAGCATGGAGTCACGGCCCGCGTGAGGGTAGGGTTCTGATGGCGCAACGGAGGCAACCACGAAGAGTCGGCGTTGAGATTCCGGGAGCCGATGTCCAGGGGGTTCTGGGCGACATCCGCGAGGCCGAATCCCTGGGGATCCAGGCGGTGTGGCTCACCACCGGAGGACCCCGGACCGCGGACAACAACATCCGCCGTGACACCCCGAGCATCCTCGCGGCCGCGGCCATGTGCACCGAGACCATCCAGCTTGGCACCGCCATCGTGCTGACCTGGCCGCGCCACCCGCTGTCTTTCGTCGAGTATGGCGAGGCCATGGCGCAACTCGCCCCGGGGCGATTTCGTCTGGGCCTGGGCCCGGGCAACAAGGCGCCCATCGAACGGACCTACGGTTTCGCGTTCGAGCGGCCCTTGGGCCACCTGACCGAGTACGTTCAGATCGTCCGGGCGGTGCTGCGCGAGGGAGGAGTGAACTTCAACGGACGCTTCTACCGTGCGCAGACCGCGGATAACGTTCCGGTGGACGTGCCGGTGCTGATCTCCGCGGTGCGGCCGAAGTCGTTCGAACTGGCCGGCGCCAGTACCGACGGCGCCATAAGCTGGCTGTGTCCCGGCGCCTACCTGCGCGACCATGCCGTTCCGCTCATGGCCGCGGGCGCGGAGAAGGCCGGTCAGCCTACGCCTCCGCTCATCGCCCACGTGGCCGTCAGCCTGCACGACGACTGGAACGAAGTCGAAGCCGTCGCCAGGGAGCGCTTCGATTCGTACATGCGACGGGACCCTTACGTGGAAATGTACCGCATCGCCGGCTTCGCCGAAGCGGAGCAACGGGCGTGGAGCACGCCGATGCTGCGGTCCCTGGTGGTCTCCGGCGACGAAGCCGAAGCCGAACGGCGGCTGCTGGAGCTGTTTTCCTTCGGCGCCGCGGAGATCATGGTCAGCGTCCTGCCCGCCGGCAACGACCCCGAGTCCAGCCGCCGGCGCACCCTCGAATTTCTGGGCAAGTTCGCACGCACCCTGTAAGCCGTCCGGCGGGTATCCGCCGGGGTCGCGGCCGATTACACTCCGGGACAGGTGGCGGTGACGCCGCCGTCCACTGGCAGCATGACGCCGGTGATGTAGTCGGCGTCGTCCGAGGCCAGGAAAAGCGCGGCCTGGGCCACGTCCCAGGCGGTGCCGCCCCGGCCCAGGGGAACGATGGCGTCACGGGCCTTGCGGTATTCGTCCGCCGAGGTGAATCCCTTGTGCTCGTAGCTGGGCTTCCCGCCCACGATCCGGCGGGTGAACGGCGTGTCGATGTAGCCCGGCAACACGCAGTTTGCGCGGATGTGCTTGTCGGCGTATTGCAGTGCCAGGTTCTGGGTGAGCTGGTTCACCGCGCCCTTGGCGGCGGAGTAGGAGGCGGTGGGCACGTTGACGTGGCGGATGCTGGCGATGGACGAGACGTTGACGATGGCGCCGCCGCCCTGGCGGATCATGATGGGGATGACCGCCTTGCAGGTGAGCAGCACCGACGTCACGTTGCGCGCCAGCACGGCATCCCAGTCGTCGCGTTCGATGTCCAGGACCCACCGGCCCGGGCCCTGGCCGCCGACGTTGTTGTGCAGGATGTCGATGCGCCCGAAGGTGTTCACGCATGCGTCCACCATGGCCTTGACGTCCGTTTCCGAGGTCACGTCCGCGGCGAACGTCGCGCAAGTGCCGCCCTCGGCTTCGATGATGGCTCGGGTTTCCTCGGCCGCCTCCAGGCGGTAGTCCACCGCGAACACCTTGGCGCCCTCGCGCGCGTAGAGCACCGCTGCCGCCTTGCCGTTGCCCCATCCGGGCTCGATGGAGCCGGCTCCCGCCACCAGCGCCACCTTGCCCTTGACGCGCTCGCCTCGCTTGATCGCTTCCATGCTTCATCCCTCCGGCGCGTCACGCTTCCCCCGTGTCGGGGTTCCGGCGCGCCTGTTTGTCGTCAGGCGCGGCGGATGCACGCCTCGATCTCGTCCAGGGCTTCCGGGTTCGCCAGGGCTTCCCGGTTGCGGACAGGCTCGTGGTCGAGGATGGCGGATACGGCCTTTTCCACCTTCTTCCCGTTCCGTGTCACCGGCACCTGGCTGATCTGTTCCACGATGGCCGGGACGTGGCGCGGCGTGGCCTGGGCGCGGATGGCCGCGCGAATGGCGTCGGTGGTTTCCGGATCCAGGAGCCGGTCCAAGACCACGAACAACGCGACCCTCGTTTCATCCTCGTCCCGGTAGCCGGCGACGATGCTATCCTGGACGAAAGGCAGCCGTTCGACGATCCGATAGATTTCCGCGGTGCCGAACCGTATCCCCGCGGGATTGAGCGTCGTGTCGCTGCGGCCGTGGACCACGAATCCCTGCTCGGGCGTGGCCTCCAGGTAGTCACCGTGACGCCAGACGCTGGGATAGGCGTCGAAGTAGGTCTCACGGTATCGGGCATCGTCCGGGTCGTTCCAGAAGCCCAGCGGCATGGAGGGGAACGGCTTCCGGCACACCAGTTCCCCCTGTTCGCCCGCCAGCGGGCGCCCGTGCTCGTCGAAGACGGCGACGTCCACGCCCAGGGCGGGTCCCTGGATCTGCCCCGGGTAGACCGGCGAGATCGGGTTCCCGAGCACGAAGCAGCCGATGATGTCCGTGCCTCCGGAGATCGAGCAGACCTGCGCGTCCGGCTTGATGGCGTCGTGGACGTAGTGGAACTGGGACGCCTCCAGCGGCGATCCGGTGGAGAGGACGGCGCGCATGCGCTCGAGCCGGTACTCGCCCGCGGCACGGAATCCGTTCTTCTCCAGTGTGGCCAGGAGCTTGGGGCTGGTACCGAAGACGCTGATGCCGTGGTCCTCCGCCAGGCGGAACAGTCTGTCCTGATTCGGGTAGGTGGGGCTGCCGTCGTACAGGACCACCGTCGCGCCCTGGGCGAGTCCGCTCACCAGCCAGTGCCACATCATCCAGCCGCAGGTGGTGAAGAAGAAGACCGTGTCGGCGCGGCCCACGTCCGTGTGGAGCTTGTGCTCCACGTGGTGCTTGAGAGCGGTGCCGCCCGCGCCATGCACGATGCACTTGGGCAGCCCCGTGGTGCCGGACGTGTAGAGAATGTACACGGGATGGTCGAAGGGAACATCGGCGAACGTGGGTTCGGCGGGCTCGGCCTCGAGAAACGACTCCCACGCCGTGGCGCCGCCGGGCAGCCGCGCTCCGGTGCCCGAGACCACGACCCATCGTTCGAGGCCGGGGAGCGCATCCACCAGCCGTTGCGTCTTTTCGATGCAATCGTGCTGGTTGCCGTTATAGGAGTATCCGTCCGCCGACACCAGCACCTTCGGATGGATTTGACTGAAGCGGTCGAACACTCCCTGGAACCCGAAGTCCGCGGAGGTGGCGGTCCATACCGCGCCCAGAGAGGCCGTCGCCAGCATGGCCACCACGGTTTCCAGCACGTTGGGCAGATAGCCCGCGACCCGGTCGCCGGGGCCCACGCCGGCGCGCCGAAGGGCGGCCTGGCAGCGGCCGGTGAGCGCATGAAGCTCCCGGAACGTCACCGTGCGGCAGTGGCCAAGCTCGTTCTCCTCGATGATGGCGACACGCTCGTCACGGTGCCGGAGAAGCTGCCCGGCGAAGTTGAAGCGGGAGCCGGGGAACCACACTTCGCGTTCCAGGCGGCCGGCAGGGGGCATGGCGTCGTCCGCCAGCACCGGCCCGGCCGGCGTCTGTCCCGTGGCGTCCAGCCACGCCGCGGCCCAGAAATCCTCCAGCCGCGAAACGCTCCAGCGGTGCAGCGCCGCAAAGGAATCGTCCGGAATGTCGTGAGCGGCACGCAACCTTTCACGGAACCGGTATAGATGGGAATCCCGAACCTGCTGCGCCGTGGGTGTCCATAGAGGCGTCATGGTGTCCGCTCCGTGACGGGTTTGCCGCCGGCCCGGCCGGACACGCCGCCGGCGAACGGGCACAGGCGGTTGCCCGTGACGATGGCGCGGTTGGGCGCGTCGAACCCGGTTCTCAGCGCGAAATCCGCGTGCATGATCGATGTGCGGTCATTCGTGTGCACGGCGCCGAACAGGTGTCCCATCTCGTGGATGATCGCCGCCGCGTCATGGTTCAGTTCGCCGTCGTCGTAGGTGAAGTCCTCGCCCACGTGGCTCACGATGTAGTTGCCCAGCCCCTCGGTGCAGTTGCCGAAGCGGTCGGCGCGCGCGCGCCCGCCGCGGTAGAAGTTGAGCGGCTGTTGGGTCAGGCCGATGACGACGTCGTAGGGCCGGTCGCCGCCCGCCCGCGGGTACGCGCTCTTGAGACGGCGCATGAGCACCACCGAGGAGGTCGTGGTGCCTTGCACCCGCCACGCCTCGGCGGCCTCGAGGGCGAGGCGGATGTTGAATTCTCTTTCGTAGTAGTCGGAGGCCGCCCGCAACAACTCCCTGGCCGTATGACGCCACCCCGCGTCCGCCCGCCGCAAGGCTGGATCGGCCACGACCTTGACCCGCACCACCCGCACCCGCAAGTCCCCGCGATCCGGGAGCGCCGCCGCGCACCCCGCCAGCACGAGCGCGCTACAGGCGAACCCGATTGTCCAGCGGCGCGTCCTCATCGGCGAGGGTCTCCACGTCGTCCTGCTCCAGCGGACCCTTGTAGTAGCAGCGTCGTATCTTGCTGAGGGGCTCGGGGAACAGGTGCCGGCCGAGATCCGTGGCCCGGCGCTCCATCTCTTTCACGCTCATGCGCTTCGCGGCCTTGCTGGCCAGCACCACCACGTTCTGGATCTCGCTCAGCACGTGGGCGCGGTTGCCGAACGTGGCAAAGGTATAGACCTGCGGAAAAACGCCTTCCAGGGTCTTGATGGCGGCCCGGACGAACGCGCTGTCGGGGCCCCGGAGCGCGCCGATGAGGTTGATCACCAGCGCCCCCTCGTCGCTCAGCTTGTCACGCGCCGTGTCCAGGAACTCCTGGGTGATCAGGTGGAACGGCATGTTGTCGGCGAAGTAGGCGTCCAGCAGGATCAGGTCGAAACGCTCCCCGGAGTGCGTGAGGAATATGCGCCCGTCGCCGCTGTGGACGCGCTGGCGCGGGTCCTCGCGGAAGTCGAAGAACTCCCGCGCCACCTCGATGACCTCCGGGTCGATCTCGACGCTGTCGATCTCCATCTCCGGACACGCCTCATGGAACGTCTTGGCCATGGAGCCGCCGCCGAGCCCGATGAACAGTACCTTGGCGGCGTCCGGCCGAAGTGCCAGACCCAGGGATGCGAAACGCGAGTAGACCAGCTCCAGGGAGGTGGGGTCCTTGCGGTTCATGGAGCTCTGCAAGGTACCGTCGAAGTAGAGGTAGCGCCGCTCCCGCGTCTCTTCCACGCGGATCCGGTGGTAGCGGGTGCTCTTCTCGTACAGGGTCGTGGACCAACCGCGCCCCAGGGGCGCCAGCATTGACATCAGGGCTCCCGGTGACACCGTCGACAGGGGTTTCCCGCACTCCGCGAGCCAGGCCAGAAGGCGCTGCATGGCGTTCAGGCGGCCGGCCGGGCGCCGCCGGCCACGGCGTCACAGTTGACTGTAGTAGGAGTCTTCATGGACCAGCGACATGGGCTCCAGCAGATCCTCGGGGATGCCGTCGATGAACTGGGACGGGCGCGAGAACACCATTCCCAGGTTCCGGTCGTACACCCGCGCGGGGTAGGAGAAGAACAGGTTTTCCTTGGCGCGGGTGGCGGCCACGTACAACAGCCGGCGCTCCTCCTCCAGCTCCTCCAGGCTGTTGGTGTTGTAGTAGGACGGGAAGCGTCCCTCGAGCGTCCAGATGATGAACACCGAATGCCACTCCAGCCCCTTGGCGGAGTGCACCGTCGAAAGCACCAGCGGTCCTTCGTCCGGGTCCACCGGAAGGGCCTCGTCCACGCTGGCGGAGGGGGGCTCCAGGGCCATGTCGCTCAACAGCCGCTCGATGCTCTGGTAGCGCTCGGTGAGGCCCTGGAAGTGCTCCAGGTCGCGCAGCCGCTTGGGGTAGTCGTCGGCGTGCTTCCGCTTGAGGATGGGAAGGTAGTACTGCATCAGGTACTGGGCCATGTCCGCCGGACGGGTGCGTTCGGCGCATTCGCCGAGGACCCGCGCCAGGGTCTTGAGCCCCTGGGAGGCGCGGCCGCGGGACTCCAGCTCCAGCAGGCCGCGGCTCGGGTCGTCCTGGCCCAGGATCCGCTCGATGAGCTTGCGGCTCATCTGCGGGCCGACCCCCTCCAGCAGCATCAGCACCCGGCCCCAGGACACCGCGTCGCTGGGGTTGCTGAGGACCCGCAGGTGCGCCAGCACGTCCTTGATGTGGGCGGTCTCCATGAACTGGAAGCCGCCGCGCTTGACGAACGGGATGTCGTGCCGCGTCAGCTCGATCTCCAGGTCGAAGGAGTGGAAGCTCGAGCGAAACAGCACGGCCATGTCCCAAAGGGGCACCCCTTCCTCCCGCAGCTCCAGGATGCGCTGGCACACGAAACGCGACTGGGTGTGCTCGCTCTCCGCCTGCACCAGCAGCGGCACTTCGCCCTCGCTCTTGCGGCTGAAGAGCGTCTTGTCGTAACGTTCCGCCGCGCGCGTGATGATCTCGTTGGTGAGCCGCAGGATCGGCTGGGTGCTGCGGTAGTTCTCCTCCAGCGGGATGAGGGTGGCGCCGGGGAACTGGTTGGGGAAGTCCATGATGTTGCGGAAGTTGGCGCCGCGGAACGAGTAGATGCTCTGGGCGTCGTCGCCCACCGCCATGACGTTGTCGTGGGTGCACGCGAGCCGCCGGATGATGTCGGACTGGAGTCGGTTGGTGTCCTGGTACTCGTCCACCATGATGAAGCGGAAGCGGTCGGACAGGCGCCGGCGCAGGTCCTCGTTGGAGTCCAGCAGGTCCTTCAGGCGGGTGAGCAGGTCGTCGTAGTCCAGCAGCGACTTCTCGCGCTTGTACGCCTGGTAGCGTTCGGTGATGGTGACCAGCTCTTCCAGGTAGTCCGCCAGGTGGGAGTACTCGCGCTGCACCAGGTCCGGCAGCGGCACCTGTGTGTTGCGCGCCAGGCTGTGAATCTCGCCGATGGTCTGCTTCCGCGGGAAGCGCTTGTCGCGCTTGTCCAGACCCATCTGCGCGCGCAGGAGCTGGAACACGTCCTCGCTGTCGCCGCGGTCCATGATGGTGAAGCTCGGCGCCAGGCCCTGAAGCTGGCCGTACTGCCGCAGCACCATGTTGCCGAAGGAGTGGAAGGTGCCGCCGGCGACACGCTCGCAGCGGGAGTCGGTCAGCAGGCTCGCGCGCCGCAGCATTTCCTCGGCCGCGCGCCGGGTGAAGGTGAGCAGCAGGATCGACTGCGGATCGATGCCGCGCTCGATGAGGCGCGCCACCCGGTACACCAGCGTCCGGGTCTTGCCGGTGCCGGCGCCGGCGATGACCAGGAGCGGTCCATCGAGGAACATCGCCGCTTGGCACTGTGCCTCGTTGAGCTCCTCCTCGTAGGCAATGGCGGATTGCGCGCCCGTGGGCGGCGCGTCGATGTTCTTCAGGACGTATTTTCGCGCCAAGTGTGTCTCTCCGGTGTCTCTCCGATGTTGGTCCGGGTCCCGAAAGCTCGCTTCGGGGACATCGGACAAAGTAACACAACGCGGGTCGCCCGCAAAGATTTCGCTTGCAAACCCGCGGCTGAACGACTAAACAAGCACCAGCCTTCGACCGGATGACATGGAAAATGTCCGGCATTCCGACCGTTTCACTCCCTGACCGTTTCGCTTCCGCGGTGTTCGTCCTCGCGGTTCTGCTCGTTCCTGTTTTCTCGGGGTCCTCGATTTCCCTGGCCCAGACCCGCCTCGACGGCGTGGTGGTGGCGGCGCACCCGGCCGCCGTCAAGGCGGGCATGGGTATCCTGGAGCAGGGGGGCAACGCGGTGGACGCCGCGGTCGCCGCCGCGTTTGCCCTGGCCGTGCTCGATCCACCCTCGTCCGCCCTTGGCGGTGGCGGCGTCATGGTGTTCTACCGGGCGCCGGAGAAACGGGTGCACGCGCTGGACTTCACCGAGGTCTCGCCCGCCGCGGCCACTCCGGAGTTGTACCGGAAGGGGGACGCGCGCGAGCCGCCCGACAGCGGCGCGCTCGCGGTAGCGGTGCCGGGCACCGTGGCGGGCCTGGTCGAGGCCTTGAATCGCTTCGGCAGCCTGCCGTTGGAGACCGTGCTGGCTCCGGCCATCGGCCATGCCGTCGAGGGAGTGCCGGTGACGCCGCGTTTCCGCAGGGCCATTGACGCGGACCTGGCGGCTTTGCGGCAACGCCCCAACTTCTCGCGCATCTTCCTCAAGGCCTCCGGGGTTCCCTACGAGGTGGGCGCCATGATCCGGCAGCCGGAGCTGGCCGAGACCCTGAAGGACATCGCCAGGGACGGGGCGGCGGCCTTCTACGAGGGGGCGGCCGGACAGGCGGTGGCCGCGCGCATCCAGCGCGACGGCGGCGCCGTGAACCTGGACGACTTCCACAGTTACCGGCCCGCGTGGCGCCGCCCCCTCATCGGCGGCTACCGCGGCCGGACGGTGCTGACCGTGCCGCCGCCCAGCCTCGGAGGAGTGGCGCTCGTGGGGCTGCTGAACGTCCTGGAAGGCTACGGCGCGGACCAGTTCCACCACAACTCGGGAGCCTACCTGCACCTGATCGCCGAGACCACCAAGGCGGGCATGAACGACATGCTGAGCACCCTCGGGGATCCCGATGCCGATGAACTTCCGGTCCGGCGCTTCACCTCCGCGGAACGCGCTTCCGAGGTGCGCCGGAAGATCTCCATGGAACAGGCCGCTCCCGCGGTCCCGCCGGGGGTGGCGCCGCGGGCGCAGGCCCACGCCGCCACGAACCACATCGGCGTGCTGGACGGGGAGGGCAATGCCGTCTCCATGAGTCTGGCCCTCGGCAGCCCTTTCGGCGCCAAGGTGCTGGTGCGCGAGGCCGGCATTATCCTCAACAACCGGATGCGCGACTTCTCGCTGGCCGGCGACTCCGGTGACGCCGCCGCGGACGCTGCCAACGCCCTCAAGCCGCGCACGCGGCCGGCAAACGGCATGACCCCCGTGATCCTGCTGCGGGATGAGCGGCCGGAACTGATAGTCGGCGGGTCGGGAGGGGCGCAGACCACAGGGGCGGTGCTCCAGACCATCCTCAACGTGGTGGACTTCCGCATGCCCTTGGCGGAGGCGGTGGCGGCCCCGCGCATTCACGCGGTGCCGGACGCGCAATGCACGCTGGAGGCGGAGGTTGGAGTGAGCGAGAAGGCGTTGGCGCTGCTGGCGGACCGGGGGCACGCGGTGCGGCGCGGTCGCCTCCAGGGCGCGGTGCAGGCCATCGGCGCGGAGGGGCGCGGCATCACCGCGGCTTCGGACCCGCGCAAGGCCGGCGCGGCGCGTTGAGGCACACGCGACGATGTCGGCTCAGCGGGCGTCGAAGGGGTTCTTGAGGAGGATGGTCTGGTCACGGTCCGGGCCCACGGATACGATGACGATCTCCGTCTCCACGAGTTCTTCCAGCCGCTCCATGTAGCGTCGCGCGTTGGCGGGCAGGTCGGCGACGCGGCGAGCGCCCGTGACCGGTTCCTGCCAGCCGGGGAATTCTTCCCACACGGGCTCCAGGGTCTCCATCACCTTGAGGCTTGCGGGAAAGTGGCGCAGGAGCTTGCCTCCCACCCGGTAGGCCGTGCACACGCGGATTCGGGGTGACCCGGTGAGCACGTCCAGCTTGGTCAGGGCGAGGCCGGTGAGGCCGTTGAGGCGCACCGCGTGCCGCACCGCCACCGCGTCGAACCAGCCGCAACGGCGCGGCCGTCCGGTGGTGGCGCCGTACTCGTCGCCGTCCTGGCGCAGCTTGTCGCCCTCGGACCCGGTGAGCTCGCTGGGAAACGGTCCGCCGCCCACACGGGTTGTGTAGGCCTTGGTGATGCCGATGACCTCGTGGATGTGCCGCGGTCCGACGCCCGCGCCGCTGCATACCCCGCCGATGACCGTGTTGGACGAGGTGACGTACGGATAGGTGCCGTGGTCGAGGTCCAGCAGAGTCCCTTGGGCGCCCTCGAACAGCACGTTTTTTCCTTCGCGGAAGAACTCCTCCAGCAATACCCCGGTGTCGGTGACGTACGGCGCCAGCCTGTCGCGGTAACCGCCGTAGGTGCGGTGGATGTCGTCGAAGTCCAGCGCCTGCTCCTTGAGGATCGCCTTCAGGTAGACGTTCTTTTCCGCGATGTTGTGCTCGAGCTTGGCGCGGAAGGTGTCCTCCTCCAGCAGGTCCACCACGCGGATGCCCACGCGCGCCGCCTTGTCCTCGTAGGTGGGGCCGATGCCCCGGCCGGTGGTGCCGATCTTGCCCTCGCCGCGCATGCGCTCCCGCGCCAGGTCGATGGCCCTGTGGTAGGGCATGATCAGGTGCGCCTGTTCGCTGATGCGGAGCTGGCGCTTGTCCGTGAGGTGCCCCTGCCGCCGCAGCTCGTGCAACTCGTCCAGCAGCACTTCGACGTCGAGCACCACGCCGTTGCCGATGACGCAGACCTTGTCCTCGTGAAGCGCGCCCGAGGGGATCACGTGCAGGATGGTCTTCTTGCCGTTCACCACCAGGGTGTGGCCGGCGTTGTTGCCGCCCTGGAAGCGCACCACCACGTCCGACCGCCGGGCCAGCAGATCGACGATCTTGCCCTTGCCCTCGTCGCCCCATTGGGCGCCTATGACCGCGACGTTCGCCACCTGCCGCGCCTCACAGCTTCACGGCCGTCGAGGAGATCACCTCGGGCAGCGCCCGGAACTTGTCCATCACTTCCTTGGGCACCGCGTTGTCCACGTGGATGAACGAAATCGCGCGGCCGCCGGCCTGTTCCCGCCCCAGCTCCAGTCCGGCGATGTTGATGCCGTTGTCGCCCAGCAGCGAGCCCAGCGCGCCCACCACCCCGGGCACGTCGCGGTTGTAGGACACCAAAATGTGCCCCTCGGGAACGGCCTCGAAGTAGAAGTCGTTGATGCGCACGATACGCGGGTTGTTGGTGCCGAAGAGGGCGCCCTCGATCTCCGCTACCTCGCCTTGCGAGCGCACCCGCACCTTGATGTAGCTGGCGAAATCCTCCGCGCTTTCGCTCTTGGACTGGACCACCTTGATGCCACGCTCCTGCGCGATGAACGGCGCGTTCACGTAGTTGACCCGTTCCCCCAGGGCGAAGCTCAGCACGCCCTTCAGCACCGCCAGGGCGATGGGGGCGATGTCGTACTGGGCCACGTCGCCGCCGCCCTCGATCTGGATCTCTTCCGGGAACCGGCCGAGCAACTGCACGTGGAGGCTGCCGAGCTTCTCGCCCAGGGTCAGGTAGGGCTGCAGCTCCCGCAGCAGGTCCTGGCTCACGCTGGGGGCGTTCACGGCGTACCGGACGACGCCGTCCACGAGGTAGTCCCGCACTTGCTCCGCCACGGCGATGGAGACGTTGAGCTGGGCCTCGTCCGTGGACGCGCCCAGGTGCGGTGTGGTCACCACCTGGTCCAGTTGCACCAGCGGGTGCTCCGGGCCGGGCGGCTCCTCCACGTACACGTCCACCGCCGCTCCCGCCACCTTGCCTTCCTTGATGGCGTCGGCCAGGTCGTTCTCGTCCACGATGCCGCCGCGCGCGCAGTTGATGATGCGCACGCCGTCCTTCATCCGGGCGATGGTCTCGCGGTTGATGAGGCCGCGGGTCTCGTCGATGAGCGGGACGTGCACGGTGATGAAGTCCGCGCGCGCGTAGATGTCGTCCAGGCTCGCGGATTCCACGCCCATGCGCGCCGCCGCCTCGGCCGGGATGAAGGGGTCGTAGCCGAGTACCTTCATGCGCAGGCCCAGGGCGCGCTCGGCGACGATGCCCCCGACGTTGCCCAGGCCGATAACCCCCAGGGTCTTGTTGCACAGCTCCACGCCGGTGAACTTCTGGCGGCTCCACTTGCCGCTCTTGACCGACGCCACCGCCTGGGGAATGTGCCGCGCCAGGGCCATCATGAGCGAGATGGTGTGCTCGCCGGTGGTGACGTTGTTGCCTCCCGGCGTGTTCATCACCACGATGCCGCGCTGGCTGGCGGCGTCCACGTCGATGTTCTCCACGCCCACGCCCGCCCGGCCGATGATCTTGAGCCGGCCGGCGGCCTCGATGACGTCCGCGGTCACCTTGGTGCCGCTGCGCAGGATCAGACCGTCGTAGTCGCCGATGATCTCCTTCAACGCGTCGGGCTCGAGCCCCACGCGCACGTCCACGTCGATGTCCGCGGCCTTGTTCAGCACCTCCAGGCCCACGTCCGGCAGCGGGTCCGAAACCAGTACCTTCATCATGTCGCCTTCACTCCTGGTCAATTCCGCCGCCATGGGCGTCCTCATCAGGTTCCCGTAAAGGGGTGTCTCGTCCGCCTGCTCCCGAAGCTCTTCCATCAATCCAGTGCCTCCATGAGGATCTCCTGGGCCGCGGCCACGCCCTTGCCGAGGGTGACCGGCAGACCGAACTTACGAAACGCCATCTCCAGCGCGCTGATGGCCACGATCACGTCGAATGCCCCCATGTGTCCCACATGGGCGATGCGGATCACCTTTCCCGACAGGTGGTCCTGTCCCTCCGCCAGGGTGATTCCCATGTGCGCCCGCAGGTAGTCGAGCAGCACGTCGCCGTCGGAGCCGTCGGGGACGTAAAAGCCGGTGGCCGCGGGGCTGGGGTTGTCCGGGGACAGGAGCTTGAGCCCCATGGCCGTCACCGCCGCGCGGGTGGCCCGGGCCATGCGGTCGTGCCGTGCGTAGACCCGTTCCAGACCTTCCTCGCGCATGAGCTTCAGAGCGGCGCACAGCCCGAACACCAGCGACACCGCCGGCGTATACGCGGTGGAGCCCTTGGCCTGTCCCTTGCGCTCGCTCTCCAGGTCGAAGTAGAAGCGCGGCGAGGCGGGTTCTTTCGCGCGTTGCCAGGCGCGGTCGTTGAGGCCGATGAAGGCCAGCCCCGGTGGCAGCATCATCGCCTTCTGGGAGCCCGTCACCAGCACGTCGATGCCCCATTCGTCCATGGGCACGGACAGCACGCCCACCGCCGTGACGCCGTCCACCAGCAGCAGCGGCCCATCGCCGCGCGTCAGCTCGGCGATCTCGCGTACGGGATGGAGCGTGGTGGTGGAGGTCTCGCTGGCCTGGATCAATACGCCCTTCGTGTCCGGGTTCGCCTTGAGCGCCTGTTCCACCGCGCTCACCTCCACGGCCGTGCCCCATTCCACCGGGATCTCCACGACGTCGAGACCGTAGGCGCGGCAGATGCGCAGCCAGCGCTCGCCGAACTTGCCGCCGTTGACCACGACGACCTTGTCGCCCGGCGAGAACAGGTTGGCCACCGCCGCCTCCATGGCGCCGGTGCCGGAGGAAGCGAAGATGATCACGTCGTTGGCCGTGCCGAACAGAGGCTTGAGCCCCGCGCGGGCCTCCTCCAGGACCGCCGCGAACTCCGGCGTCCGGTGGTGGATCATGGTCTGGGCCATGGCCAGTTGCACTTCGTTGGGAATGGGTGTCGGCCCGGGAGACAGCAGGTATTGCTTGATCATGGCGTCACATCCGATGCGAGGAATAGTTCTTCGGAATTCTCCCGGCGATACCTTCCAGCGGGGGGCGGACAAGCCGGGATTTGCACAAAAAAAAGCCTGAACCTCTCTGGCATAGAGACCCAGGCGTTCGGCCGTCCATCAAGTCAGGTGTCGCGTCTCTTCATGAGCGCGTTCGCGAGACGCCACACTGGCACTCCCCCGTGGTGAACTCCACGTACACGCCAGTTGTGCGACTTTCTTCGTAACCCGGACCGGCGGTTTTGTCAATCAGAGGGCCGCCTCCGCACGGTCCCTTTCCATGCGCGCCGCGAGCATATAAGTTTCCAGTCCGTCATGGCCAACACACCCAAAATCGTCTTTTTCGACCTCGACGGCACGCTGCTGCGCTCTCAGGAGGGCCACGTGGCCTTCAACGAGGCCATCCTCAAGACCTTTGGCGTCCCCGGCGACATCCGCACCATCCGGCCCGACGGCAAGACTGATCCGATCATCCTGCAGGAGATCTTCGACGCCGGCGGCCACGACGTGGAATGGAGCCCGGCGGACACGGCCACCTTCAGCACGAACCTGAAGGACTGCTACACGCGCGCCATCTCCGAGGGTCCCACCCGAGTGCGCGCGCTCCCCGGCGTCCCCGAGCTGGTGGGCGAGTTGAGCCGCCTGCCGGACCTGTGCCTTGGCGTCGTCACCGGCAACATGGAGGTCACCGGCCGCCTCAAGCTCCAGGCCGCCGGCGTCGCCGAGCACATCGGCCCCGGCGCCTTCGGCAGCGACTCCGCCAACCGCAACGACCTCCCCCGCATCGCCATGGAACGGTGGAGTGCCCACCTGAACCTCCCGGTGGAGCCGCGCCACTGCGTCATCGTCGGCGACACCCCACGGGACCTGGAAGCCGCGAGAAGCAACGGCATGAAATGTCTGCTCGTGGCCACCGGGCGTTACAATCCCCTGGAGGAGCTTCGGAAGATCGAACCCGACGAGTTGTTGCCCGACTTCTCGGACACGCGGGCGGCGGTGCAGGCGCTGATGGGGTTGTTCGGGTAGGGTGCCGACATCGCCAACGAAGTGGGCCGCTGGGTGACTTCCCTGGCCCCGACCCGTAGCCAGTTGATCGACAGAGGCATGATTTGGAGTCCGAGCCATGGAGACACGGCCTTCACGGTGCCGATGTTCGATGAGTTCATGCGGCGGATCATGCCGGGCGGTCACTGGCGTTAGTCCCAGGGAGTGTTCCGTGACCGACCTGAGTGAGCCTCCAGGCCACGGTCCCGTTTTCTGATATTTGGGCAGCCCTCAAAAGTCGTCATCCCGCGGTGGAATCTGCAACCCCCGCTGCACCGCCGGCCGGGCGCCGACCCGGGCCAGCCAGTCACGCACGTTGGGATAGCGGTCGAGGTCGATCTCCTGCATCCGCCAGCGGTAGATCCAGGGGTAGGCCGAGATGTCGGCGATGGAATAGTCGCCCGCCAGGTAGTCCCGGTCTTTCAGCCCGCGGTTGAGGACGCCGTAGACGCGGTTGTTCTCCTTCTGCCAGACGTCCAGGTGGGCGTGCTCTTCGCCGGCGTCGCGGCGGCGGACCTGCCAGTGCACGCCGAGACCGGTGTGGGTGATGTGGCCGGAGGCGAAGAAGAGCCAGTTGAGGACCTCTATGCGCGCCGCCGGTTCCTGAGGCAGTAGCCGTCCCGATTTCTCCGCGAGATAGATGAGGATGGCGCCGGACTCGAACACCGTGACGGTCTGGCCGCCCGGACCGTCGTCATCGACGATGCAGGGTATCCGGCCGTTGGGGTTGATGGCGAGGTACCAGTCTTCCTTCTGCTCCATGTTCTCCAGGGCCATGGGCCTGACCATGTAGTCCAGCCCCGATTCCTCCAGCATGATGGAGGCTTTGCGGCCGTTGGAGGTGGCCTTGCTGTAGAGGGTGATCATCTTCGTCTGCTCCTTTCGGTGCCCGGTTCATGGCGACTTCATCGATTTCCTGTAAACTGAGTACATGGGATCCGCTCATCTTCGAGGATCCTGTTTCCCTTTGAGGGCTCTGTCCCATGGTTACACCCTATCGCGACATCCTGGACAAGGTGCGGCTGGCGATTTCCAGGAGGCGCGGAAGATGACCTGCAGGCGGACTTTGAGCGAAAAAAGGCTTTCAGTGGGATGATCGAAAGGGTACTCGTGGATGCATCCACGTAAGCGATGTGGACAGTCCGCGAGACACGGGTCGGAAGGAGAAGGAACGTGGAGTACACGGCGGTCACTAAGTATTCCGACGGATGGTGGATTGGCTGGATTGAAGAAGTTCCCGGCGTCAATTGCCAGGAACGCACTCACGAGGAATTGCGCCAGAGCCTTGCTGAAGCGCTTGCTGAAGCACTTGATTTCAATCGGAAAGAAGCCTTGGCTGCGGCAGGTGACAACTATCGGGAGGAGAAGGTCACCATTGCATGAATCGGATCGAACTCCTAAGGCACCTGCAAAGGCGCGGTTGCCGGCTGGTTCGTGAAGGAGGGCGGCACTCATGGTGGCGCAACCAGCGCGGCGACCGGCGTTCTGCAGTTCCGAGGCACCGTGAAATCAACGACCTTCTAGCCTGAAAGATATGCCGTGATCTCGGAGTCGACCCGGTCAAATAGCATGTAGGGGAACCGGAATCTCCAAGGACGCTGTTTCCTCTGATGGCTTTGTTTCATGTCTACACCCTATCGCGACATTCTGGATGAGGTGCGGCTGGCATTTCCCCAGCCGATCTCCGATCCCATCCACGACTCCTACTTCATCCACTCCATCATGCGCGCTCTCGACCAGGTGGACGCGCTGAAGGGTGAGTTGCCGATCCTCGGCGAGTTGACGTCGGGGGACTTCGAGACGGCGCGCACGGCGACCTTGCGGGAGGGGACGTCGTCGGTGGAGGCGGTGACCGCCGACCTCGTGGGCTACCTGCGCGGCATGACGCTATTCGGCCATCCGCGCACGCAGCAGAACGTGATCCCGCCGCCCACCATCCCCAGCGTGATCGGCGTCCTGTTGGCCTCCCTGTACAACCCCAACATCGCCTGGGACGAGTACAGCCGGCTCGTGGCGCTGGCGGAGGTGGAGGCCTCGGGCATCACCGCCGGGCTCATCGGCTACGACCCGGAGCGGTCCGGCGGGGTGTTCACCTTCGGCGGCACCGGCACCTCTCTCTACGGGGTGAAGATGGGGTTGGAGAAGGCTTGCCCGGACACCATTCAGAACGGTGTGTCTCAGGACGCCGTGATCCTGGTGTCGGACACCGGGCACTACTGCGCCGCCAACATCGCCGGCTGGCTCGGGCTGGGGACGCGCAACCTGATTACGGTGCCGACGACTCCGGACAACGAGATCGATGTGGCCCAACTGGAGGAGGCCGCCCGCAAGGCTCTGTCGGAAGGCCGGAAGATCGCCGCCATCATCGCCACCATGGGCACCACCGACTCCTTCGGTCTCGACGACCTCAAGGCCATCGCGGCGATGCGGGACACACTGGTGGACGAGTTCGGACTCGCCTACCGGCCGCACATCCACGCCGACGCCGTCATCGGCTGGGCATGGTCGGTGTTCAACGACTACGATTTCGAGGCCAATCCCCTGGGCTTCCGGCCGCGCACCCTGCGCGCCCTGGCGGGGGCGTGCCGCCGCATTCGCCACCTGCCGCTGGCGGATTCCGTGGGGGTGGACTTCCACAAGACGGGTTTCGCGCCGTACATCTCAAGCCTCGTGTTGGCCAAGGACCGCGCCGACCTGCAGCGCCTGGCCCGGGACCCGGCGCAGATGCCCTACCTCTACCACTTCGGCGAGCACCGTCCCGGCATGTACACGCTGGAGACGTCCCGGGCCGGCACCGGCCCCCTCGCCGCCATCGCCAACTACCGCCTGTTTGGCCGCCAAGGCCTTCAGGTGGTGCTGGGGCACATCGTGGAGATGGCCCAGCTTCTGCGCGAACATCTGGAAGGGCACGAAGGCAGCACCGTCCTCAACCGCGACAACTTCGGCACCGTGAACCTCTTCCGCGCCTATCCGCCCGACGTGGACACCTTCGCCATCAAGCGCCAGGAGTTCGAAGACCCCGCGTACCGCGACAGCCTTCTGGCAAACAACGACTTCAACCGCAAGGTCTTCCAGTACGTCCACTCCGAAGCCATGGCCGGCCGCGGCGTCGTCATCTCCGCCACCGACTGCTACCGCCGCACCGCCTACGGCGAGCCCATCTACGCCCTGAAATCGTATATCCTGTCCCCGTTCGTGGACGAAGCGGACGTCGAGGCCGTGGTTCACAAGATCATGGAGGCGCGGGAGAGGGTGGGGTAGGGCGGGTTCTCCTTACTCCCCATCCAACTCCCTGTGCAGCCACCGCAATATCGTCGGAAACACGTCCGGCGACTCCCCCATATGCCCGCCGGGGAAGAGGCGCATGGTCTTGGGGTCGCCGCATTCGAGGAGCATGAAGAAGTCCTCGATGGGGACTTGGAGGTCGTCCTTGCCGTTGACCAGGAGCATGGGGGCGCAGGGTTTGTCGAGGAGGCCCTGGTCCTTGAGGGAGAGGATGGGCATGATCTCGCAGAGTTCCTCGAACGTGCGCTTGCCAAAGAGGTTGGCGCGGGCCTCGATGAGGTCGAAGAGGTAGGACGAGGCGTTGCGCGACCTCTGTTGCCATTCGGGCTGGAAGAAGCCGTGGATGCCGCCGCCCCAGTTGACGGCGGCGCGCAGGCGCTCGGGCTCCACGTGGGCCAGCTTGGTGGACCAGTAGCCGCCGAAGCTGGCGCCGAGGGCGGCGATGCGGTCGGAATCCACTTCGGGCCGGGTGGCGAGGTGGTCCAGGGCCGTCGAGTAGACCTCGTGGGCGGTGTCGGAGGCGAGCATCGGGGACTCGCCGGTGCCCGGGCTGTCCATGATGAAGCAGCCCCAGCCCTCGGCGAGCATGGACTCGACGAAGCTGTGGCGCTCTTCTTTCCAGTTGTCGATGCCGCCCCAGTGCATGATGACCGGCGCGGGCCGCTTGGCGGGCAGGCGCAGGTAGCCGACGACCTCCTTGTCGCCCAAGGGCAGGGCGATGCGCTCCAGCGGGGGGTCGAAGTAGCGCGAGGCGGCGAGGTAGGTCTCGATGGTCTTGCGGTACGCCTCCTGCTTGCCGGGCGAGCTGGGGAAAGGATGGCGGGCGGCGCCGTACCAGGCGGCGGCCTGGAAGTAGGCCGACTTGGCGTCCTCGGCGTTGCCTTTCTCCTCTGCTTCCTTCGCGGTCTTTTCCCAGCGCGCGCCGGGCTTGCTCCAGGCTTCGGCCCAGGCGTCCGCGTCCATGCTGTTCAGTTCCGAGAGGGCTCCTTCGGCTTCCGCCGGGTCCATGAGGTGAAAGGGACTGCGGTTGCCCACGCGCTTGCGAATACGGTCCTTGATTTCGTCCAGAGTTGCGGCTGCGGCCATGATGATGGGTCCTCCGTGTTGCTGGGGTCGGTTGAGAATATCACGATTTCGTAATACACAGTAATTCCGTCGGGTGAAGCTCATGACGAAAGAAGACCTTTACATCCAGGGCATGGAAGCGTACGCCGATGATCGGGTGGACGAGGCCATTGCGTCCTACCAGGAGGCGCTGACCGAGGATCCCGAGTACGGTGACGCGCTGCACGCCCTGGCCATGGTTTACGCGAACACGGAGCGCGTGGACGAGGCCATCGAGATGGGCAAGCGTCTGGTGGAGGCGTGCCCCGACGATGAGTTGGCGCACACGAGCCTTTCCATCTTCTACCAGCGCAAGGGGATGATCGAGGAGGCCGAGGCCGTCGCCGCCAAGGCGCGCACCCTGGGATGGAAACGGCAGCTCACCGAGAACAAGTAACCGTCATCCACCGCGCGCGGTCGTCGCGGCCGCCGTCACGTCTTCATTGCACTCACAAACCACTCGGCCGTCCGCAAAGAAGGGATAAGCATGAATCTGGACAGCATCACCGTCGATTCGATCCGGGACTCGCTGCGCGAGCGCAAGTACATCTGCGACCGGAGCCTCGCCACCGTGGTCTATCTCTCGGTACGTCTGGGCAAGCCGATCCTGCTGGAAGGCGAGGCGGGGGTGGGCAAGACCGAGATCGCCAAGGTGCTGTCGGACGTGCTCCAGACGCGGCTCATCCGGCTCCAGTGCTACGAAGGGCTGGACTCCAACACCGCGCTCTACGAGTGGAACTACCCGAAGCAGATGCTGCGCATCAAGCTGGAGGAGATCGGCGCGGGCAACCGCGAGGCGGTGGAGACCGAGATCTTCTCCGAGGAGTACCTCATCAGCCGGCCGCTGCTGGACGCCATCCGCACCGACGGCGCCGAGCCCCCGGTACTGCTCATCGATGAGATCGATCGCGCGGACATGGAGTTCGAGGCGTTCCTCCTGGAAGTGCTGTCGGACTTCCAGATCAGCATCCCCGAGGTCGGCACCATCCAGGCCGCCAAGCGGCCGTACGTGTTCCTGACCTCCAACCGCACCCGCGAGATCCACGACGCCCTCAAGCGCCGCTGCCTCTATCACTGGATCGAGTACCCCACGTTCGAGAAGGAGTACGAGATCATCATGACCAAGCATCCGGAGATCCACACGCTCATGGCCGAGCAGATCTGCGCGTTCATGCAGCAGGTGCGGCAGATGAACTTCTACAAGCGGCCGGGGGTGGCGGAGACCCTGGACTGGGCATCGGCGCTGCTGCTGCTGAACCGCGGCGAGCTGGATCCGGAGGTCGTGAAGGAGACCGTGGGCTGCGTCTTCAAGTACCGCGAGGATCTGCACCACCTGGAGGAAGAGATCTCCGGCGACAAGCTCGACATGGACCGCATCCTCAAGGAGCCGGCCACCGTGGTGGGCGGGGGTGCCCAGTAACGCGGCCGTCCGCCCGGACTCGACATGGCAAGAGAAGTCAACGAGGAAGAGATCAGTCGCGCGGTGGAGCGCTACAAGCGCCTGCGTGGCCAGGGCACCATGGCCAACATGCTCATGTTCGGCCGGGTGCTGAAGGACCTGGGCTTCCGCCTCGGGCTGAGCCAGGTCATCGACGCCAACCGCTGCCTGCCGCTCATCGACATCCGCAGCCGGCCCGACTTCCACCGGACGCTGGCGGCAAACCTGCTCCACGAACACGAGGACATCGAGCTGTTCGACCAGGTGTTCGAGGCCTTCTGGCAGGCCGACATGGAGATAGAGCCGGCCATGGAGACCATGGAGGTGCCGGCCCAGAGCCCCGACGATGGGCTGGACCCCTCGGACGACAGCAGCGGCACGACGGAGGAGACCATCGCCGAAGAGCAGGGCGCTGCCGACGAGGGCGATCCGGACGCGGACCCGATGCTGGTGCCCACCTACAGCCCCAACGAGCTGTTGAACGAAAAGGATTTCAGCGAGATGGGCATCGAGGAGAGCCGGGCCGTGACCCAGGCCATCATGCTCATCGCCTCCAAGATCGCCACCCAGGTGAGCCGGCGCAAGAAGCGCGCGCGCCGGGGCACGGAGATCGACCCGCGCGGCACCATGCGGCGCAACATCAAGTACGGCGGCGAGCTGGTGGAGCTGGTGGCGCGCAAGCGGCGCATCAAGAAGACCCGCGTGGTGCTGCTGTGCGACGTGAGCGGCTCCATGGACTGCTACAGCCGCTTCCTCATCCAGTTCATGTACGGGCTGCAGAACGAGCTGTGGGGCGTGGAGACCTTCGTCTTCAGCACCACCCTGAGCCGCATCACCCATCTGATCCGCACCAAGAACATCGGCAACGCCCTGGAGAAGATTTCCAAGAGCGTGCTGGGCTGGTCCGGCGGCACCAACATCGGGCGCTCGCTGGAGATCTTCAACCGCGACTTCGCGGTCAGCATGGTCACGCACCGCACCGTGGTGGTGATCATCAGCGACGGCTGGGACCGGGGCGACGTGGGCGTGCTGGAGCGGCAGATGCAGGCCCTCAAGCGGCGCTGCGGCAAGATGATCTGGCTCAACCCGCTGCTGGCCAGCGAGAACTACGAGCCCTTGTGCAAGGGCATGCAGGCGGCGCTGCCGTACCTGGACCTGTTCCTGTCGGCGCACAACGCCAACAGCCTGGTCCACCTGGGCCACACCATGCGCCGGCTGGTGGCGTAACGAAGAAATATCACGTTCCGGTGTCGCCGCCCCGTTTGTCGACGGCCGGCCGGCACGAGGAGGCATCGATGGAGAACATCTACGACGACGTCAAGGAATTCCTCGACAAGGGCGAGACGGTGGCGGTGGCGACCATCGTGTCCACCAAGGGCTCGACCCCGCGGGAAGTGGGGGCCAAGATGGTGGTGACCGCCTGGGGCGAGATCCTCGGCACCATCGGCGGCGGCTGCGGCGAGGCCGACGTGCGGCGCGAGGCCATCGAGGTGGTGCGCACGCGCAAGCCCCGCACCGTGCGCGTGGACCTGCTGGACGAGATCTCGTCCGACAGCCCGGCGGTGTGCGGCGGCATCATGAACGTCTTCATCGACCCCTGGTGGCAGGACGGGGACGAGAAGGGCGCGTGAGGAGCCTGTCGCGGGTGCTGGAGCCGAACCGGCGCGTGACAAGGTGAAGGATGCATGGACGCACTGGTTGAAGAGCTGATCAAGATCAAGAGTGCGGGCGCGGGCGCCGTGCTCATCACCGTGGTGGAGTCCGACGGCGTCGACGGGCTGGACAGCGGCGCCAAGTGCCTCGTGCGCGACGGGCGCATCGTGCTCGGATCGGTGAGTGATCCGGGACTCGAGGAGAAGATCGTGCGCGAAGCCGCCGAGCGGTTGGCGGAGGAGCGCTCGCAACTGCTGTCGCTGGAGACCGCCTCGGGCGGCCAGGCGGACGTCTTCTTCGAGGTGATGCCGTCGCCGCCCAAACTCATCGTCGTCGGCGCCGGACACATCGCCGTGCCGCTGGTCAAGATCGCCAAGCTCATGGACTACCACGTGGTGGTCATCGACGACCGCATCCTCTTCGCCAACCGGGAACGGTTTCCCGAGGCCGACGAGGTGGTGGTGGGGGACATGGCCGAGACCGTGAAGAGCCTGGACATCACGCCCACCACCTACGTCGTGCTCATCACCCGCGGCCACAAGTACGACGAGCCGTGCCTGCGCGAGCTGCTGGACCGCCCGGCCAAGTACATCGGCATGATCGGCAGCAAGCGCCGCATCAAGGCGTGCTTCGAGCGCTTCAAGGAGGAGGAGCAAGTCTCCGAAGAGCTCATCTCCCGTGTGTACGCCCCCATCGGCCTGGACATCGCGACGGAAACTCCCGAGGAGATCGCCCTGGGCATCCTGGCCGAGATCATCAAGGTCCGGCGCGGCGGCAAGGCCCGGTCCCTGTCCCGGAAGTAGAGGGTTCTCTCCTGTCCACGCGTTCCCGCGACATTCGGGTAAAAGGAATGGTGTTCTCGGACCTGGGACGCGCCGGCGCGTTTCTGGCCGTGGAGTGGGTGCGGGAGGCCATTCGTGAGCAGGTCGGATTCGACCCTTACCCCGGCACCCTGAACCTGCGGGCGCACGGGGACGACCTGTCGCGCTGGCAAGAGGTCCGGCGGAACGGGGCAAGGAGCGTGCTGTCGTCACCCGATCCGGGTTTCTGCGGCGCCTTCCTCTACACGGGCTTTCTCGAAGGCCGGCCATCCGCGACGGGGCCGCGCGAAAGGGTCGCGGTGGTGGTGCCCGAGGTCAAGGACTATCCCGCCGACAAGCTGGAGATCATCGCCTCGGTCTCGTTGAAGCAGAACCGCTCGGTGCGGGACGGCGACGAGCTGACCGTGGTTTTCGGCGAGTAGGCACGTTTACAGGAGGTAATGCCGCATGCGTCGTGTCATCGTAGGCCTGTCAGGGGCCACCGGATCCATCTACGGAATCCGCATACTCCAGGTGCTGCACAGGATACCGGACATCGAGACCCACCTGGTCATGAGCAAGGCAGCCAAGATGACCCTCCAGGTGGAGACGCCGCACACGGTCAAGGAAGTCGAAGCCATGGCCGACATGGTGCACGACATCAACAACATCGGCGCGAGCATCGCCAGCGGCTCGTTCCGCACCGAGGGGATGGTCATCGCGCCGTGCTCCATGAAGTCCATGGGCGGCATCGTGATGTCCGTCGGCGGCGACCTGCTGGTGCGCGCCTCGGACGTCATCCTGAAGGAGCGGAAGAAGCTCGTGCTGGTGGTGCGGGAAACCCCGCTGCACCTGGGGCACCTGGAGAGCATGGCGCAGCTCACGCGCATGGGCGCGGTGATCTTTCCGCCGGTGCCCGCCTTCTATCACCGGCCCAAGACCCTGGACGACGTCATCAACCAGACCGTGGCGCGGATCCTCGACCAGTTCGACGTCGAGACCGACATGTTCCACCGCTGGGACGAGGAGTCCCTGAGCCGTTTCCCCGGCGACAAGGAATGAGCCGGAGCCGCGTTCGCGGGTGAGCGCCGCGCGTTCGCGCCGAGAGCCGCATGGCCGAACTCGAAGAACAGGTGCTGGAATACCTCCGCACACACAACACCATGACCCTCGGCACCTGCCGCGACGGCATGCCGTGGAACGCCACGGTGTTCTATGCCAGCGACGGACTTCAGCTCTACTTCTTCTCCTCGCCGGACTCGCGCCATTGCACCAACCTCGCCGACAACCCGCGGGTGGCGGTGACCGTCCAGGAGGACTATCAGGACTGGCGCGAGATCAAGGGAATCCAGCTCGAGGGCACCGTCGAGCTCGTGGACTCTGTCATCGCCAAGGGCAAGGCTCTGGCGGTGTACGCGCGCAAGTACCCGGGTATCATCAAGCTCTTCACGGACCCGGCGAGCGGCATCTACCACAAGGCGTTTCTCAAGGTGAAGTTCTACCGGGTGATTCCGGAGAGGCTGTACTACATCGACAACCAGCAGGGGTTCGGCAAGCGGCAGGAGCTGGCGCTGGGCGAGGGCGCGGCGTCGAGCTGACGCGGCTGAACCGGGATGGCGCGGCACCCTTCGCCGCGTCCGTCCGGAGAGGATGGTTTCATGTCACGACTGGTAGGCAAGGAGATGCCGGACGAACTGTTCGCGCTGATGAGCGGCAAGTCGGTCGAAGCCGGCAAGGTGTTCATCATGGCCACGGTGGACGAGAACGGCTGGTGCCACCCGGCCATGGGCTCCTACTACGAGCTGGTGGCCAAGAGCCCGGGGCGCATCCATCTGGCCGTGGGCAAGAACAGCACCACGGAGAGGAATCTCGTGCGCACCGGCGCGCTGACTCTGGTGGTCACGGACCACGGCCTGAACTACTACCTCAAGGGCAACGCCACGCGCACGCGGGAACAATTGGACGACACTCCCTTCGCGCTGTTCCAGGTGGAGCTTCACACCGTCCTGGAAGACCAGGAACAGGGAGTCACCATCGTCACGGGCGTTCGCTATGAATTGAATCAGGGCGGCAACGCCGGGTTCATGGGGCGGATACTCGACAAGGCGCTGGCGGCCTTGTCGGCGGCGCCGTGGGAGTAAGGGGCAGGGATGCGGCGGCGCGTGGCCGCCGCTTGCGTCCGCGCGGGCCGCGTGCTAGGCCCCGGATCGTCATTCCCGCGAAAGCTTGCCCTCGACCCCGATCGGGGGCGGGAATGACGATCTGGATGTGTGACAATTCAACCAGTCTTCTACGGCGCAGGCTCCTAGCCAGTCAGCGCGGTTCGTGTTAGCTACAGAAAACTGATCGCCAGTGGCGCGGGCGGTGCGCCGCCGCCGGCATTCGACCAAACCCCCAAGGAGGACCGACAGTATGGACCCGATCACGGACCCCATCGCCATCGACGTGCACGTGCACCTTTGCGACGAGCTGACCCTCAGCTCCAAGGGCGACCGCCCGAAGCAGATGGCCCAGTACTTCAAGCGGGAACGCAAGCCCGTGTCCATCGACGAGATGGCGGACGAGTACCGCGCGCGCAACATGATGGCGGTGATACAGAACACCACCGACGAGACCATCACGGGGCTCACCCCGGTCCCGAACAAGCACGTGGCCGACGGCGTTCAGCGCAACTCCGACGTTTTCCTGGGCTTCGGCGTCATCGACCCGTGGCAGCAGAAGGTGGCGTTGCAGGAGATCCAGCGCATCAAGGACATGGGGCTCCACGGCGTGGGCGAGATCAACCCGGCCCGGCAGCAGTTCTTCCCCAACGACACCCGCTTCTATCCCCTGTGGGAGGAATGCCAGAAGCTCGAGTTGCCGATCCTGTTCCACAGCGGCATGGCAGGCGCGGGCGCCGGCACCCCCGGCGGCATGGGCAACAAGCTCAAGTTCACGCAGCCCATCCACCTAGACGACGTGGCCGCGGACTTTCCCGAGCTGAAGATCATCTGCGCCCATCCGTCGTGGCCCTGGACGGCCGAGAGCCTCGCCATCGCGCGCCACAAGAGCAACTTCTACATCGATCTCTCGGGCTGGTCGCCCAAGTACTTCGCCGCCGAGCTGGTGCAGCAGGTGAACTCGATCCTGCAGGACAAGGCCATGTTCGGCTCCGACTGGCCGGCCATCGGCGTGGAGCGCTGGCTCGACGACTTCGAGAAGGTCCAGATCAAACCCGAAGTGCGCCAGAAGATCATGCTGGACAACGCCAAGAAGTTCTTCGGCATGAACTGATTTCCGTTGAGAACCGCGGAGGCGGCCGGCCGGCCGCCTCCGCATCCCCCGCATGAAGGAGATGGGGCTCCGCAATGGCGATCGAACTGATCAAGCCCGTTCCGCCGCCCGCCTCCCGCGGCTTCCAGATCATGGCCAAGCCCACCGGGGCGATCTGCAATCTGGACTGCGTCTACTGCTACTACCTTCAGAAGGAAGACCTCTACCCCGAGGCAAAGTCGTTCCGCATGGAGTCCGACGTGCTGGAGGATTACATCGCCCAGCACATCCAGGCCTCGCCGGATCCGGTCGTCGACTTCGCCTGGCACGGGGGGGAGCCCACGATCCTGGGTCTCGATTACTTCCGTGAGATCGTCGCGCTCCAGCGCAAGCACTGCCCGGCGGGCCGCCAGGTGCGCAACGGCATGCAGACCAACGGCGTCCTGCTGGACGACGCCTGGTGCCGGTTCTTCGCCGAGGAAGGCTTTTCCATCGGTCTCAGCATCGACGGTCCCGAGAAGCTCCACGACGAATACCGCGTCACCAAGGGCCAGCAGCCCACGCACCGGAAAGTCGTGCAGGCGTACAGGCGCCTCAGGGCCCACCGGGTACCCTGCGACGTGCTCTGCGTCGTTCACGCCGGCAACGTCGGCCACCCCACCACGGTGTACCGCTACTTCAAGAGCCTCGGCGCCGACCACCAGCAGTTCATCCCGCTGGTGGAGCGGGTGCCCGGGGATTCCTCGGTAGGCCCCCGCAGCGTGCCGTCCGAGGCCTTCGGCACGTTCCTGTGCGCCATTTTCGACGAATGGATCCGCAACGACGTGGGCCGGGTCACCATCCAGATCTTCGACGAGGCGGCGCGCACCGGCCTGGGCATCGAGCACGCCCTGTGCATCTTCCGGGAAACCTGCGGCGACGTGCCCGTGGTGGAGCACAACGGCGACTTCTACTCCTGCGACCACTACGTGGACCCCGAATACCGGGTCGGCAACATCCGCGACACCTCGGTAGCGCAAATGATCGACAGCGAGGCCCAGCGGGAGTTCGGGCGCGACAAGTGGACTTCGCTGCCGCGCTACTGCCGCGAGTGCGAGGTGCGCGCCCAGTGCAACGGCGGCTGCCCCAAGGACCGCTTCATCAAGACCCCCGACGGGGAAGACGGCCTCAACTACCTGTGCGCCGGCTACAAGAAGTTCTTCATCCACAGCCGCGGGCACCTGAGCACCATGGCCGGCCTGTGGCAGGCCGGCGAGCCTATCGAGAACGTCATGCGCCAGGTGCGCGAAGCAGATGCCGCCACCCGCCCCGCCGCCGGCCGCAACGACCCCTGTCCCTGCGGCAGCGGCCGCAAGTACAAGCGCTGCTGCATGCCCCGGTAGCAACCTCCCTGAATCGTCATTCCCGCGGAAGCGGGAATCCAGGGGTGGGGAGGCTGCGCCAAAATTGTTACAAAGGGTATCAATGAAGAACGGAACGGAACCGGCGACCTTTGCCGCCATCGACGTCGGTTCCAACGCCATGCGCATGAAGATCGTCGGGCTGGAGCCGGACGGGGCCGTCACGACCCTGTGCCAGCAGCGGGCACCGGTGCGTTTGGGCCACGAGGTGTTTCTCACCGGCTTCCTCAACGACGGGCTTATCCAGAAGGCGGTGGAGGCTTTCGGCGAGTTCCGCGACGCCATCGACAGGTGGAAGGTGCGCTCCACCCGCGCCATCGCCACCAGCGCGACGCGCGAAGCCATCAACGGCGACGTGCTGGTGGAGCGGGTTTACAGCCGCACGGGAATCCATCTGGAGCGTATCACCGGCGCGGAGGAAGCCCGCCTCGTGCAGCTCGCGGTCTCGCGCAAGCTCAACGTGCGCGACAAGACCGCGCTGGTCATCGACATCGGCGGCGGCAGCGTCGAGTTCGACATCATCGACCACGGCTCCATCGTCTACTCCAGCAGCCTGCGCCTGGGGGCGGTGCGGATGCACGAGACCTTCCTGCGCAGCGAGCGCGTCTCCGATCTCCAGGTGCTGCTCCTGCGCGCCTACATGGACCAGTTGGTGGAGGCCACCCTGAACGAGGTCAACGAGCACGAGATCGACCTCATCGTGGGTACCGGCGGCAACGTGGAGGACCTGGCGGCCCTCATCGGCACACCTTCCAAGCGGGAGGCCGAAGGGATTCCCGAAGACGTGCGCTTCATACCGCTGCGCGGCCTGCAGACCATGCTCAAGGAGCTGTCCCGGCTCAGCGTGGCGCAGCGCCAGGACAAATACGGCATGAAGCCGGACCGCGCCGACGTGGTGCTGCCCGCCACCATCGTGCTGAGCGAGGTGGTGAGCAAGGTGCTGGGCTCACACGGAATCTACTCGCCGGACGTGGGTCTCAAGGACGGCGTGCTGGTGGAGATCATCGACCGCTTCAAGCACTCCTGGGACACCACCTCGGAGGAAACCGAGATCATCAAGGCGGCGGCGACCCTGGGACAGAAGTACCACTTCCATCTCGGCCACGCGCGCCAGGTGCGCTACCTGTCGGAGCTGCTCTTCGACCAACTGAAGCCGCTGCACGGCCTGCCGGCGGAGGCGCGCATGCTGCTGCGGGTGGCCGCGACGCTGCACGACATCGGCGACTTCGTGAGCCTTTCCGGACACCACAAGCACTCCTTCTACCTCATCCGCAACTCGGACATCGTCGGGCTCGGGGGGCGGCAGTTGGAACTCATTGCCAACGTCGCGCGCTACCACCGCAAGGCCTTCCCCAACGCCCAGAAGCACGAACCGTTCCGTGCCCTGTCCGAGAGCGAGCGGGAATGGGTGGGCAAGCTCGCCGCCATCCTGCGCGTGGCCGACGCCCTGGACCACGAGCACCGCTCCACGGTAAACGATCTCAAGGTGCGCATACAGCGGCGCTCCGTGACCATCGACCTACAGTCCATGGGTCCGTGCCTGCTGGAACGCTGGCAGATGGATGAGAAGGCCCGCCTCTTCCAGGAAGTCTTCGGCAGGAGCATCGAACTGCTGGTGAACGGCCGGGACGATGACCGGGCGGCGTGAAGCGCCCACGGCGATGTGAATCCGGCATGTGATGGCGAACCGGCAAGCACAGCGAATGAAGGGTGTGCCCTACTCGGGCCTGCGCAAGATGATGATGCGGGCCGGAGAGCTGGGACGGGAAGGCAAGCCGGTGATCCATCTGGAGATCGGCCGGCCGGACTTCGACACGCCGGCGCACATCAAGGCCGCCGCCCGGCGGGCGCTGGAGGAGGGCGAGGTCCATTATACCTCCAACTACGGCGTGTCGGAGCTCCGCCACGCCATCGCCGGCAAGCTGCGTTCCGAGAATGGCCTGGAGTTCGACGAGAACGGAGAGATCGCGGTCACCATCGGCGCCAACGAGGCGGTCTTTCTTGCCATGATGGCGTTCCTCAACGAGGGCGATGAAGTGCTGGTGCCGGACCCCTCGTGGCTCAACTACTTCTACTGCATCACCATGGCCGGCGGCGTGCCGGTGAGTGTGCCGTTGCGGGCGGAAAAGGGGTTCCGCATGGACCCCGAAGACGTGGCCCGGTTGCTGACGCCGCGCACGCGCATGATGGTGGTCATGAGCCCGCACAACCCCACCGGCGCCGTGCTCGACTTGGGCCACCTGGAGGCGCTGGCGGCCCTGGCCAGGGAGCGCGACCTGCTGGTGCTGGCCGACGAGATCTACGAGAAGATGCTGTACGACGGCGCCGTGCACCACAGCATCGGCGGCCTGCCGGGCATGCGCGAGCGTACCCTGCTGGTGAACGGTTTCTCCAAGAGCTACTCCATGACCGGATGGCGCCTGGGCTACGTGGCCGCGCCGCGGGACCTCATCGACGTCATGATTCGCGTGCACCAGTACACGGTGATGTGCGCCACGTCCTTCGCCCAGTACGGCGCGGTGGCGGCCTACGAGGGGCCTCAGGACTGCGTGCACGACATGCGGCGGGAGTTCACCCGCCGCCGGGAGCTGATCCTGCGCCGGCTCCAGGCCATGGAGGGCATCGATTGCCCCGTGCCCGAGGGTGCGTTCTACGCCTTCCCGTCGGTGCGGCGCCTGGGGCATTCGTGCCAGGTGGTGGCCGAGCACCTTCTGGAGGACGCGTACATCGCCACGGTGCCGGGCAGCGCGTTCGGAAAGTACGGCACGGGGCACATCCGGCTCGCGTACGCCAACTCCTACGAGAACATCGAGGAGGCCATGGACCGCATGGAGACGAGCCTGGCGAAACTATAACGAGGGGATCCATGGCGAACATTGAACTGACGTTGGCGTGTGAGGACTACGACCGCACCCGTGCCCTCAAGGATGGGTTGGTGAAGCCCGACGGCATCGATCTCAACTACGTGGCGCTGCCCGTGGAGGAGATCTTCTGGCGCATGCTTCACTTTCACGAGTTCGACGCCGCCGAGATGTCCATGGGCGCCTATCACGTGGACGCCTCGCGCGGCCACCAGCCGTTCATCGCCATCCCGGTGTTCCCGTCGCGCATGTTCCGGCACCGCTGCATCTTCGTCAACGCGGCGTCGGGCATCGAGAAACCCGAGGACTTGAAAGGCCGGCGCGTGGGCGTGCCCGAGTACACCATGACCGCGTCCGTTTGGGTGCGCGGCATGTTGCAGCACGACTTCGGCGTGGAAGCCAAAGACGTGCACTGGATCCAGGGCGGGGTGGAGCAGCCCGGGCGCAAGGACCGCGTGCCGTTCGACGCTCCGGCCGGCGTCGAGATCGACACCGAGGAAGAGCGGACCCTCGACGACATGCTGGAGAAGGGCGATATCGATGCGCTCGTGTCGGCGCGCATGCCGTCATGCTTCGTGCGCCGCGCCCCCGGCATCACCCGGCTCTTCAAGGACTGCCGCGCCGCCGAGATGGACTACTTCCGCCGCACCGGCCTGTTCCCCATCATGCACTGCATCGTGGTGCGCCGGGAGATCCACGAGGCGCACCCGTGGGTGACCCAGAACCTCTACAAGGCCTTCTGCCAGGCCAAGGACCTGTGCGCGTCGCAGATATACGATACCAACGTGCTGCGCACGCACCATCTCTGGTACCTGTTCGAATACGAGGAGACGGTGGACCTCATGGGCGAGGACTACTGGCCCTACGGCTTCGAGAGCAACCGCAAGACCCTGGAGACCTTCCACTCCTACCTGCTGGAGCAGGGCGTGATCAAGAATCCCGTGGACCTGGAAAGTCTGTACGCGTCCAACACCCGGGAAGCGTTCAAGATCTGAGGGTCGGAACGAGAACGGTTGCGCGCCGGCACACCCGGTGCGCCTACTGGAACGGCATGCCGTAGGACGGACGCACGCGGAAGTAGTCGCTGACGTACTCGTTGGCGGGGTGGCGCATCAGGCGCTCGGCGGTGCCCACCTGCTCCAGGCGGCCCTCGTGCATGAGCGCGATGCGGTCGGCCAGTTCCAGCGCATCCTCCAGGTTGTGGGTCACGAAGAGGGTGGTGAGGCGCTGGTCCCGGTGGAACGAACGGATCTCCTCGCGCACCCGCCGGCGGTTGGGCGGGTCCAGGTTGCTGAGGGGCTCGTCCATGAGCATGATCTGCGGGAACGTGGTCATGGCCCGGGCCAGGGCCACGCGCTGTTGCTGTCCGGCGGACAGTTCCGGGGGCTTACGATCGAACAGCCGTTCCTCGATGTTGAGGGCCTTGGCCAGTGGCCGGATCAGTTCGCGAATGGCCTCGACGGACCACTTGCGGATGCGCAACGGCAGCGTCAGGTTGGCGTATTTGCGGTCCTCGAAGACGCGCATGTGGGGCCACAGCGCGTAGCTCTGGAAAATGAGCTGCACGTCCCGGCGCCCGGCGGGCACGTCGTTCACCGGTACGCCGCCGATGAGCACCTCGCCCGTGTCCGGGGTCTCCAGCCCGGCGATGATGCGCAGCAGGGTGGTCTTGCCGCAACCACTCTCCCCGATGATGACCAGGAACTCGCCCTGGTCCACTTCGAGATCCAAGCCGTCCACGGCCGTCACCGATCGGAAGCGCTTGGTGATGTTGCGCAGCACGAGGTTCTTCACGCGGCCATGGTAAGGCAAAGGCCGAGGTAAGACAATCACCCATGCACAAGTCCAAGGAAACGATACAACGCCTTATACGCGCCAGCATGGGCGAGGTGAAGGCCGACCTCGTCGTGACCGGAGGGCGGCTGATCAACGTCTACAGCGGCGAGGTGCTGGAGGGCGTGGAGATGGCCGTGAGCGAGGGGCGCGTCTGTTACCTCGGCCCCAGCGCGGACCATACCCGCGGCGAGGAAACCCGGGTCATGGATGCTCGCGGCCGCTGGGTCGCGCCCGGTTTCATCGACGCGCACACCCACATCGGCCACTTCTGCCGCCCGTTCGAGCTGCTGCAGGCGTACTTGCCCCACGGCACCACCGCGCTCATGGCCTCTTGCGACGAGCACACCGTGGCCTTCGGCCTCGCCGGCATGCGGCTCTTCCTGGACGAGGTGGCGTCCCACCCGCTCCGGGTTCACACCCTGATCTCCATGGCCGCGCCGCAGGACCCGTTGCTGTGCGAGACCGAGTCGCTGTCGGACGAGGAGGTGGAGGAGGTCCTCCGCGACCCCAGGGTACTGGGCCTGGGCGAGGTGGTCTCGTGGCTGCGCCTGGTGCAGGGTGACCCGGACCTGGCGGCGCGCATCGACATGACCCTCAACCAGGGCAAGATCGTCCACGGCCATACCGCCGGGGCGCGGGACCGCCGCCTCAACGCCATCGCCGCCGCCTCGGTGTCGTCGTGCCACGAGCCCATCAACGGCGAGGACGCGCTGGCGCGCCTGCGCCTCGGCTACTGGACCATGCTGCGCGAGGGCTCCTTCCGGCAGGACCTCGAAGCCACCCTCAAGCCGCTCCTGGCCGCCGGCGTGGACACCGGCCGGGTGATCCTGGTCACCGACGGCATGGCCCCCGACGACGTCGCGACGCACGGCCACATGGACCACGTCATCCGCCGCGCCGTGGCGTGCGGCCTGAGCCCCGTGCGCGCCATCCAGGCCGCCACGCTGCACCCGGCCACCTACTCCGGTCTGGAACAGGACATCGGCGGCCTCGCGCCGGGCCGGTTCGCGGACTTCGTATTGCTGGACGACCTGGACACCGTGCGCGTCGGCGCCACCTACGTCGGTGGCGAGCCCGTGGCCGAGGCCGGCGAGTCGAACGTGGACATCGTTCCGCCGAGCTTTCCCGACGGCATGGGCCTCAAGACCGCCTTCCGTCTGCCCGTGACCGCCGAGGACATGCGCATCCGTTGCGAGGCGTCCCGCGCCCGCATCCGCGTCATGGACCTGATCAACCAGACCATTACACGGGAACGCGTCGTCGAGGTTCCGTGCGCCGGCGGGGTCCTCTCCGCGGACGTGGAAGCCGACCTCCTCAAGGTCGCTGTCTTCGACCGCCGGGAAGGCTTCAGCCCCGCCTTCGGCTTCCTGCGCGGCCTGGGGGCCGACATCGGCGCGGTGGGCACCACCGTCAACCTCGACGAGTACACACTGCTGGTGGCCGGCTCCAGCGACTACGACATGGCCTACTGCGCCAACGTGCTGCTGGAATCCGGCGGCGGCATCGCCGCCGTGGACAAGGGTCGTGTTCTCGAACAGATCCCATTTCCCATCGGCGGTCTCTTTTCCCTGGAACCCTGGCGCGAGGTGGGCGAGCGGCTCGCCGCTGTCCAGCAGATCCTGAAGGACCGCGGCAGCGCGTTCCCCAAGCCCCTCTACGCCCTGTGCTTCCTCACCTTCGTGACCCTCCCCGAACTGCGCATCACCGGCCGCGGCTTGGTGCGCGCCAAGGAACGGTGTCTCGTGCCGCTGTTGGCGGAGTGACGTCGGCCAGCCTCAACGTAGCCCGTCCAGGTACATCGGAGACTTCCGGCGTGGTTCGCCGTCGTCCTCCGTCTCACTCGAACAGTTCGAACGTACCGCGCACGCCGGCGTGGAAGCCGATGCCGGTGGTCCGGTACCCGGGGATCTCCTCGTAGTCCTTGTCGAAGAGGTTGTCGATCCGCCCGAACAGCTCCATCTGTCTGCCGAGCTTGTAGTTGGCGGCGACGTTGACGAGGACGAAGTCGTCGATCATCACGGGATCGGTCGTGCGGTTGAGCTGTTTCCCATTGTAGTCGATGCCGAGATCCACGGCCGCCCTGCCGTCCAGGAAACCGTAGCCGAGGTTGACGCTGGCTACGTGCTCGGGCCGGCGCGGGAGCGGTTGACGGTCCGGGTCCTTCGCGTCGGTGTACGTGTACTGGGCGGACAGGCTCAAGCCGTCGGCGGGCTTTGCTCTCGCGATGAGCTCCAGGCCGCGAATCCTCGATGTCCCTCCCAGGTTGTCGTAGTAATCGTCATCGCCCGTTTCGGGGTTCTGCCAATCGTAGGGGGTGCCGGCGTCATTCCAGTAGATCAGATTCGTCGGCCGGTTGTTGAAATACGTCAGGTCCAGGGAGAGCCGGCCTTCCAGCAGGTTCTGCTCCACGCCGAGGTCCCATCCCTTGCTCTCCTCGGGCTCCACATCAGGGTTCGGGCCGATGCGGCCGAACTGTTGGAACAGGTGTGACAGGGTAGGGTTCTTCACGCCCGTGCCGTAGCCGCCGTGGAAGCGCGTGCCGCTTGCGTCGACCACGTACGCCGCCGTCACCCGGAACGTCGTCGTATCCTTGAAGCGTTCGTTGTCGTCATATCGGGCGCTGCCGGATAGAAAGAGTTGTTCCCACAATCCGAGTTGGTACTCGCCGGAATAACCGTGGTTGGTGACTTCGGAGGCGCCGCCGCCGGACTTCTGCGAGTCCTTTTCCTGCTCCGCGACGAAGGTCACTGCGTGGCTCGCGTCGGGCACCGCGGTTGTCTCGAAGAAGAGGTTCGTTTCGTAGTCGAACCGTGTCTTCCTGCCGTCGTATTCATCCGTTCCCCAGCGGCTGACGACGGTCCTCCTCTTGCGGTGCACGGCCGCGCCCAAGGCATGCCGCCAATCCCCCTCGAGCAGGCTGTACTGCAACCGCCCGCGGCCCATGGCTTGGTCCGAGTCGGTGCGGTCGTCGTTGTCCGTCGGCACGTTGTCCGTTTCCACTCTCGCCTTGACGTAGCGGCCGGTGAACTCGAACTGCAGGTCGTCGGCGGGTTGCAGGCCGAGCCTGGCGCTATAGGTCCGATTCCGGTACCCGTCCTTCTCGTCTCCCGCGGCGATGGATATGCCGGAGGTGCGGAGGTCCGCCGCGCCCAGGGAGAAATGATGGCCGTGGCCTCCGCCTTGGATGCCGGCGGACACGCTGCCCGTTCCGAACGAACCGCCCTCCACGCTCACGTTCCCCGTAACCGGCCCGCGTCCCTTCTTCGTCGTGATGTGGATCACGCCGCCGATGGCGTCGCTGCCGTAGAGGCCGCTCTGCGGACCCCGGAGAATCTCGATGCGCTCGATGTCCGCGGCCAGCAGGTCCGCGAAGTTGTAGATGGCCCCGCTGCTGCTCGGGTCGTTGACTTTCACGCCGTCGATGAGGACCAGGGTGTGCCCGTGCTCCGACCCGCGGATGCGCACCGCGGTCAAGGTGCCCATGGTCCCCGAACGGTGCACCGCGATACCGGGCACGTCCCGCAGCAGGTCGGACAGGACGCGTACCTGCTTGCGCTCGATCTCCTCGGCGGTGATGACCGTGACCGCGCTGCCCACCGCCTTGGTTTCCAGCGGCACCCGGCTCGCCGAGACCACGATCTCGGGAAGCTGCTCGACATCTTGTCGGTCGTCTCCCGGCGGTGACTGGGCCGCGCCCGGTTGAAAAGTCAGAATGAGAGAGAGGGTGAGGACACCCGTGGTCAGCAACTTCATGGCAATCGTCCTTTCCCGCGAAGGCGGATTGTGGATGGAAAACGGACAGGTTTCCTGGCTCGGGCTTCCTGGCAGGCCGCTGCGGCTGCCGTCCTACTCGCCGCGCCTTCCCACCCGTCATGCGGGCAGTGGCTCGATCCGCGGTTTTCGTAGCCGTTACAGTTGCGGGGCAGCAGGGGATTCACACCCCTTTCCCTGGCATCCGTTTTTCAGGCTTTTGTCTGTGGCGGATACGGATCTCTTCGTTACGGTCTCATCGACGAACCTCCTCCAATCTGAACGCTACGGGGATCCGTACCCAGCTCGACAAGGGCGCGACCCCGCGCCGCGCCGCGTGGAACCGCCAGCGCCGCACCGCCTTCACGGCGGCTTCGTCGAGAATGTCGAAGCCCGACGTGCGTTCCACCGCGACGCGGCCCGGTGCGCCGTCCGGGTTGACGAGCACCTTGAGCAGCGTTGTGCCTTCCCAGCCGGCGCGGCGCGCCTTGCGCGGATAGCGCGGCTTGACGGTCCGCGCGTAACGGACCGGGCTGAACTCCCCACCGGCCGTGACCTGCGCCGCGGGCGTGCCGCGAGCCATGTCGCGCGCGCCTTCGGCTTCCTGGTCCGAAGGGACGGTGCCGGCGTTCAATGGATCTGCCGCCGCACCATCAGCGCCTTCCACCGTGTCCGGCTGGGCGGGCTCCTCTCTCCGTACCAGGGCTCGCGTTCGCCGCGGTTTCGGCGCCGGTTCGGTGCGAGCGGGCGTGGCCGCGACCGGTTTCGTCCGACTCGGTTCGGTGGCTGGCTTGGGCCGTGTCGCCGCCACCACGGGCTTTGATGCAACCGGTGTGGCTTTGGACACGCGTGCCGGCGGCAGGGGCTCGGCGCGCGGCGGCTGCGATGTGACGCGCCGCGGGTCGGTCCGTGCCTGGCGCGCCTTCCCGTGTCGTTTGGTCTGTTCGTTCCGCGGTGGCGACCGCTTAACGGCATCGCTCGCGGGCGCCCCGACGAACCGCACCCGCACGAGCAGCAGGTCGTCCGCGTCCGCACCCCCGGCGCCCATGGGCAAGGGCACCCACAACAGCGCGGCGTGGAACACCGCGGACCCCAACAGGCAGTACAGAAGACGGCGCACGTCGTCCTCGGCGATCCGGGGCCGGTCAGAGAGGACCGGGCCCGACGGAAGCGGGAACGAGCGCGGCTATGGGTTGAGTGCTGATGGCGAGACCCCCTCTCTCCTCGGAGAGCACGGTTGCGTCGTGTCCTCAGGTAGGTCTCCTGGCTCATGGGCTGGCCGCGTGGACCGCCTTGCCGCCTTCCCGTTCCTACGTGGGGAACAGTGGCACCCTGGCAAGGGTTCCCATCTACAGTGGCGGGACCGCACCGGCTTTAAACCGGTTTCCCTGTTATCCCCTAAGGGACCTGAGGACCGGGCGGCCGGAAGGGCCGCCCCTGAACTAGTGTCCTGTCCGGTTCATTCGAAAGAACCGGACAGGACACTAGGGTATGTAGTCGCGCGGGGAGACCTTGTCAAGACGGAGAGTCTCCCCGATGAGCGAGGCTCCGGACCGGGTGGAGCCTACCCCACGCCGGCTGCCTTCATGTCGTCGATGTAGGCCTTGAACCCTTCCTCCACGGTGTACTCGGGCTCCCAGCCGAGCACTTCCTTGGCGCGGGTGACGACCATGGGCTGCTTGGAGGAGCGCGGCGGCTTGCCGGGAATGATCTCCACGTCCAGCTTGGGCAGGAGCCCCTGAACCAGCGAAACCAGGTCGTCGAAGGTGACCACCACGCCGGTGCCGATGTTGAAGGTAGTCTCCGCCGGGGCCGGGATGGTGGCGGCCAGCTCGAGGGCCCGGCCCACGTCCTTGAAGTAGACGTATTCGAAGTCGCGCGTGGATTCCTGCGGGATGTGGGCGACGCGGCCGGTGAGGCCGGATTCCACCAGGTTCTGCAACATCTCGCCTCCGGCCGAGCCGCCCGCGAAGTGGCCGAAACCGAACACGTTGGCCAGCCGCAGCACGATGAGCTCGAAGCCGTAGAGTTGCTGATAGGCCTCCACCATGAGCTCCTTGGCCACCTTGGAGTTGCCGTAGGCGTTGCCGTCGCCCCGGTTGAACCCTTCGCCGATGGCCTCGTCGCCCTCCATGCGGCGGTTGTACACGCCCATGGTGCTGATCTGGATCAGCCGCTTGACGCCGGTGAGGCGCACGGCCTCGGCCACGTTGACCGTGCCCATGACGTTGATCTGGAGACCGCTGTAGACCGGATTGGCCACCGCGCCGCCGATGAGGCCGGCGGTGTGCAGCACCGTGTCCACGTTGTGGGTCTGCATGGCGTCGATCAGCCCGGGCAGGTCCCGGATGTCGCGCTTCAATACGGTTACGTCGACCTTGCCCAGCTTGCGTTCGAGAAAGTCCATCCTCGGCGCCATGTCGTAAAAGACTATTTTCTCGCCCCGCTGCAGCGCGCGCTGCGCGAAGGCGGTGCCCACCAAGCCGATGCCGGTAATCAGAGTGCTCATCCAGGCTCCCTTCTCGTCAGGTGTTGTTGCACAAGTACGTGCATCAAGCCCGCCGGGCTGTCAAGGCGCGTTGCCGGAAGACCGCGGACCCGAAGGGGCGGGCGGGTGGTTGTCCGTTGGGCGTGGGCACCGTCCGCGGCCGTCATGCCGGCCCGCTCACCGCCACCAGCCAGTCGTCCGCGATGCGCCGGACCGTGGCGCGCACCTCGTAGACCTCGGCCATGCGCTCGGCCGTGAGGGTCTGTGCCGGTGGGCCGTCCGCGACGATGCGACCGTCGCGCATCCACGCCAGCCGGTCGGCGAAGCGCGCGGCCAGGGCGGCCTCGTGCAACACCACCAGGGCGCCGTTGCCGGCGTCCGTGTAGGCGCGGATCAGGCTCAGGACCTGGTACTGGTGGAGCGGGTCCAGGGCCTCGGTGGGCTCGTCGGCGAGGAGAATGGGCGCTTCCCCCGCCATGGCACGGGCCATGTGGGCGCGGCACAGCTCCCCGCCCGAAAGGGTATCGCACGGCCGGTCGGCGAGCCGTTGGAGGTCACAGGCGGCCAGCGCGCGTTCCACGGCGCCGGCGTCTTCGTTCCCCAGCCGTCCGGGCGAGGCGCCATGGGCGAAGCGCCCCAGGGCCACCATGTCGCGCACCCGCAGGGGCCAGGCCAGCGACCGGGACTGCGGCAGATAGGAGAGGCGGCGGGCGCGCTCGGCGGGGGCGAGAAGGGCCGGGTCGTCGCCGTCCAGCCGGACGCTGCCCCGGCGGCGGTTCACGAGGCCGAGCACGGCTCTCAGCAGCATGGTCTTGCCGGCCCCGTTGGGACCAAGCAGCACCACGAGCTCCCCCGGCATCACCCGCAGCGACGCGCCGCGCAAGACGTCATGCTGTCCCAGGGTCACTTCGATGTCGCGCGCGCACAGCTCAGCCACGGGTCACCCGCCTTCTCGCGGCGATCCAGATGAACACCGGTGCGCCCAGGAGCGCCGCCACCACCCCGAGCTTCAACTCGGCGTCCGTCGGCGCCACCCGAACGCCGATGTCGGCCAATACCAGGATCAGGCCCGCCAGCAAGGCCGACGGCGCCAGGGTACGGGCCGGGTCGTGGTTCACCAGGGGCCGCACGAGGTGCGGCGCCACGATGCCGACGAAGCCGATGGCGCCGGCGATGGCCACCGCCGCACCGGTGGCGAGACCCGCGCCCAGCACCACCAGCCGGCGGGTGCGAGGAAGGTCGACACCCACGCCCGCCGCGCCCTCCTCGCCCAGGGTCAAGGCGGAGAGTCCGCGCCGCCCGGCGAAGAGGATCGCCAGGCCCGCCACCAGGAACGGGGCCGCGGGCAGCAGGTCGTCGAAGCTCCGGTTGGCGACCGTCCCGAGCATCCAGTTCAGCATGTCCGACAGGGAGAACGGGTGCGGCGCCAGATTCATCAGCAGCGCCGTCAGCGAACCGGCAAAGCTCGACAGCCCGACCCCCACGAGGATGAGCGTCACCACCGAACCCACTCTCCGGGCCGCCGCCGTCAGAACGGCGGTGGCGGCCAACGCGCCCGCGACGGCGGCCATGGGCAACGCGAGCGCGCCGGCGCTGGCGATCCCGTAGTAGATCACCGAAGTGGCGCCGAGGGCGGCGGCGGCGGAGACGCCCAGGACGCCCGGCTCGGCCAAGGGATTGCGCAGAAGCCCTTGCAGCGCCGCGCCCGACGCACCCAGCGCGGCGCCCACCACCAGCGCCGCCACCGCTCGCGGCAGCCGGATCTCCCACACCACGACGCGGTCCCCGACCGATCCTCCTCCCGCCAGGGCGGCAAGAATGCGGTCCACTCCCAGTGATGTGGAACCCACCAGGCACGCCGCGGCCAGAGCCGTGAGGACCGCTGCCGCCAGCACCAGGAGCACGCCCCGGTCCGTCACGGCTCGGCCCGCGTCGACGCCCCGCGGCGGAGGGTCGCCAATGCCGCGACGGCGTCGGCCACGAACCAGCCGCCGCACGATGTGGTGGCGCCGTCCAGGGCAGCGAGGGGAACGGCGCGTAGGGTGCGCCGGACCACGGGATGACGGAACGAGGTCCAGGCGTCGTCGTGGTTGGTGCCCTCGCCGAAGTCGGCCCGGGCCACGAGTGCCGGGGTGTCGTAGGCCAAGGCTTCCAGTGGAATCGGCTGCCAGCCCGACCGTGATTGGAAGTTATCGAGACCCGCGGCGGTCAGAACGTCGTGCACGAGAGTGCCGGGGCCTGCCGAATAGCCGGCGGGCGTCATGTACAACGCGTGCGCTTCCGGGCCGGGCATGCGCGCCGCGCGCAGCCGCGCGTCCATCCCGGCGATCAAGGCTTCGCCTCGTTCCGGCAACCCGAGCCCCCGGGCGGCGTGGCGGATCACCGCCCGCGCGCCGGCGATGTCGTCCGCGAACGGGATCTGCAACACCGGCACGCCGGCCCGCTCGAAGAATGTCCGCGCGTTGGGGCCGCCGCCGTACGAGCGCACCACGAGGCCCGGCTTGAGTGCCAGCACGTCTTCAGCCCGTGGACGAACCCTGGGCAACCCATCGGCGGCGGCGCGCATGTATGAGAAGGCCGCCCCGGCGTCGGGCGAGACCGCCAGGATGTCCGCGCGGTCGGCGAGTCCAAGCACGAACTGGTCCGCGCAGTAGTCCAGGCTCACGATGCGCCGGCCGGACGACTTGGCCGGGGGTGGGGGTTGGCAGGCGGCGAGAAAGAGGCATGCGACCAACGCGCCAGGCAATATCGTCATCTGTAGCTGTTGCTTGAAATCCGCGTACATGAGTGGTTCGGCCTTACGGTTCGGCGGCAAGCGTTTGCCCCGTTCGCATCATGAGGAACCATGCCTGTCCGGCCTTTGTATTGGAAACGTGGCGGCGTCTCAATGTCCGGAACCGGCGGAACCGGCCGGAATGAGCCGGAAATGCTGGGACGGCCCGGAGCACGTGCAGCGCACGGCCGATCCAACGGTGTGGTTTGTCGTGTCATCGAACATGGGCTAGACTCGCCGCACTATTTTCCCCGGGAGGGCTACAGGAACATGATCATTCCCACGGAACCCATCGGCAGCATTCCCCGGCCGGGCTATCTCATCGACGCCATGGGCGCGCACGGCGCCGGCCGGCTCGACGACGCGGGGCTGGCCCAGGCGATGGACCAGGCGGTGGCGGAGACGGTGGCGGCCATGGAGGCCACGGGGTCGCCGGTCATCACCGACGGCGAGCAGTCGAAGCCGAGCTTCGCCACCTATCCGCTGGCGGGGCTCGGAGCGCTCGCACCCGACGGGGTCGTGATCCCGTTCGAGGACGGACACACGCGGCAGCTCCCGCGCCTCACGGCGGGTCCGTTTCGCTACACGACCTATTCCGGAGCCTACGTGACCGCGGCGAAGCGGCATGCCAGCCGGCCGGTCAAGCAGGCGGTCATCGCGCCCTCCGCCATCAGCCTGATCTACCCCCAGGACGGCATCGACGGCTACTCGCGCGACGCCTTCATCGCCGACCTCGTGAACGAGTGCGAGAAGGACATCCGGTCGGCGTTCGAGGCTGGCGCGGACAGCGTCCAGATCGACTTCACCGAGGGACGGCTGTGCTGCAAGCTGGACCCGTCGCGCGGGTTGCTGAAGAACTTCGTGGCGCTCAACAACACGGTGCTGGAACGCTTCTCCGAGGCTGACCGTGGCCGCATCGGCGTGCATACGTGTCCGGGCGGCGACCAGGACTCCACGCATTCCGCGGACGTGGACTACGCCGAGTTGCTGCCGGACCTGTTCGCCATCAACGCCGGACGTTTCTTCGTGCAGATGGCCAGCGAAGCCGACCGCCCGCGCGTTCTCGACATCATCGCCCGCGAACGCCGCGCCGGCCAGATGGTGTTCGTCGGCGTCACCGATCCCATCGATCCGGGCGTCGAGAGCGCGGAAGAGGTCTGCGAGCGCATCCTGGAGGCGGCGAAGCACCTGGGGACGGACGCGCTCGGCGCCACCGACGACTGCGGCTTTTCTCCCTTTGGCGATGACGTCTCCACCGCGCGCGATACCGCTTTCGCCAAGATTCGCGCGCGGGTGGAGGGCGCGAAGCTGGCGGGAGAGCGGCTTGGATGACGAGACTCACGCCGTTCTCGCGCCTACCGGAAGGTGACTCGTGTTCCATGTCCCGCCCGTCTCCCACGCGCTCGACGACGCGATCCAGCGCGCCATCGACGGCAAGACCAAGCCCCCGGGCGCCCTGGGAGTCCTGGAGACCGTCGGCGCGCAGGTCGCGCGCGTTCAGAACACCCTGACTCCGAGGCTGCGCCACTGCCGCCTTACCATCTTCGCCGGCGACCACGGAGTCGCCGCGGAGGGTGTGTCTCTCTACCCGCAGGCCGTGACCCGTCAGATGGTGGCGAATTTCCTTGCCGGCGGCGCGGCCGCCAACGTGTTCGCACGCGCCAACGGCGTGGACCTGCAGGTCGTGGACGCCGGGGTCGCCGGCGACCCGATGGAGGCGCCGGGGCTCGTGTCCCGGCGCATCGCCGCGGGCACGCGCAACTGCGCGGTGGAGCCGGCCATGTCCCCGGAGCAATGCGAAGAAGCGCTGAGCGCGGGCGAGGAGCTCGGCGCCGCGGTGGCGGCGGACGCCGCGGCCTTCGGGGAGATGGGAATCGGCAACACCTCCTCGGCTACGCTGGTGGCCCACAAGCTTACGGGCGCGGGTTTGGACTCGCTCGTGGGGCGTGGAGCCGGCCTCGACGACGCCGGCCTGGAGCGAAAGCGTGAGGTCCTGGAACGCGCGGCCCGGCGCACCGCCGCGCGGCTCGACGGCCAGGACGCCTTGCGCGAATACGGCGGCTTCGAGATGGCCATGATGGCCGGAGCCATGCTGGGGGCGGCCCGTGCCGGGGCGGTGGTGTTGGTGGACGGTTTTATCGCCGGCGCGGTCGCGCTGGCCGCGGTGCGGTTGACGCCCGCGTTGCGGGACTACCTCGTCTTCGCCCACCGCTCCGCCGAGCACGGCCACGGTGCGGTGCTGCTGGCCTTGGAGGCGCGCCCATTGCTGGCCTTCGACATGCGCCTCGGTGAAGGCACCGGCGCGCTGCTCGCCTGGCCGGTGCTCAAGTGTGCGGCGGCCATGCTTTCGGAGATGGCGAGCTTCGAAAGCGCCGGCGTGAGCGGTCCGGTGTGATGGGCCGCCCTTCGACTTCGCTTCGCTACGTTCAGGACGAACGGATGTCCGTGTTTCCCTGGGGGATGGCGCGAGGTGCGTGAACAATGGGCGGTGTTCCTTATGGCGGTCCAGTTTCTCACGCGAGTTCCGGTGTCGTCGGCCGATCTCTTCACGGAGGCGCGCCTTGCGGCCGCCGTGCGATACTATCCGCTGGTGGGCGTCTTGGTGGGCGCGGTCGCGGGCGCGGTATTCTGGCTCGCGCACCTCGTCTTTCCGATCACCCTGGCGGTCGTGCTTGCCACCGTAGCGTCGCTGTGGGTCACCGGCGCGTTCCATGAGGACGGATTCGCCGACGCCTGCGACGGGCTTGGCGGCGGCGCCACGCGCGAGCAGGCGCTGGAGATCATGCGTGACAGCCGCCTCGGCACCTACGGCGCGTCCGGCCTCGGCCTGTTGCTGGCCATCAAGATACTGGCCCTGGCGGCGGCGCCGGCGGTGGTGATCCCGTGGCTCCTGGTGGCGGCCCACGCCGCGAGCGGCGCCTCGGCCGTGATTGCCATTGCGACGGGCCGGTACGCGAGGGAGGCCGGCGCGGCCAAGCCGGTGGCGGACGGCGTGGCTTCCGTGGGCCTGGCGCTGGCGCTGGCCACCGGGGCCGCGGCTGTGGCGCCGTCGTGGCATCTGGCGTCGCCGGTCGCGATGCTGGCCGCACTCGCGGGGCTTGTGCTCGGTCACCTTGTCATGCGCGGGTTGTACGAACGAAAACTCGGCGGATATACCGGGGATTGCCTCGGGGCCGTGCAACAGACCAGCGAGGTGGGGTACTATCTCGGTGCCGTGGCGGTTCTGTAGCGTACGAAAGGACCGGCATCTCCGCATTCCAGGGTGTGTCGGACTCCGCTGGAGAAGATGTGGCACCCACGACCCGGAAGTGTCATTCCCGCATTCCAGGGTGTGCCAAAACGTCGTCCGGGCAAGAATTGGCGCCAATTCCCCAAGCCGTCAATTGGCGCCAACCCCCCAAGTCGTCAATTGGCGCCAACCCTCCAAGTCGTCATTCCCGCGGAAGCGGGAATCCAGGGGCGGTGGAGGGGCACTACAGCGGCGTTGCCCCGCCTCCCACCCCTGGATTCCCGCTTCCGCGGGAATGACGTTCCGATACGTGGTCGCCTCACGGGTTTTGACACAGCATGCTTCCGCGGGAATGACGTTCCGATACGTGGTCGCCTCACGGGTTTTGACACAGCATGCTTCCGCGGGAATGACGTTCCGATACGTGGTCGCCTCACGGGTTTTGACACAGCATGCTTCTGCGGGAATGACGTTCCGTTTACGTAGTTGCCTCATGAGTTTCGACACCGGCTGTTCCGCGGGAATGACGTTCCGTTACGTAGTCGCCTCACGGATCTTGACACAGCGTGCTTGGCGGGAGTGACGTTCCGTTACGTAGTGGCCTCATGAGTCTTGACACAGCCTGGAAAGCAGGAGGGTTGTCCGAAACCATGCGCCTGATTCTCATTCGTCATACCCGGCCCGCGGTCGGTGACAACCTGTGTTACGGCGTCACGGACGTGGACGTGGCGCCGACGTTCGAGCAGGAGGCGGCGCGCGTGGTGGCGAGCCTGCCGGCGGTGGAACGGTTGGTGACCAGCCCGTTGCGGCGCTGTACGCGGTTGGCGGAGCGGATCGGCGCCGCGCGCGGTCTCGTTCCGGCGGTGGACGAGAGGCTTCGGGAAATGGATTTCGGCCGCTGGGAAGGGCTGTCGTGGGAGGCCGTCGAACGGGTCGAACTGGATGCCTGGGCGGCGGATTTTTTTCACGCCCGGCCCCATGGGGGCGAGAGTGTGCGGATGGTGGTCGAACGGGTCGGCGCGGCGCTGGCGGACATCGGGCGCAGCGGCGTGGCGCATGCGCTCGTGACCCATGGTGGCATCATCAAGGTGGCGCGCGCGTTCGTGGGCGATGCGGACGCATGGACGGAACGGGTGGATTTCGGCGCCATGGTGGAGATGGAGACTCTGGTGGACCTCGACATGGTCCGGTTCAATTCAGGTGATCGGGGATCATGGAATTGACGCGGTTCCCAGCACGGCATGGCGGCGACCTCTCGGTTGCCCGGCGGGCCTTCGGCGCCCCCGCGGGCGGGTGGCTCGACCTGTCCACGGGCGTCAACCCCTGGCCCTATCCATGCGGCGACATCGACCCGGAAACACTGACCCGCCTGCCACAGGATGACGCTCTGGAGGCACTGCTGGTGGCGGCGCGCCGTGCCTACGGAATCCCTCCCGACAGCCGCTTGGTCGCCGCGCCCGGAAGCCAGGCGCTGATCCAGGCGCTACCCGGAATGCGGCCCCGGTCCCGCGTCGCGGTTCTGGCGCCTACCTACGAAGAACACGCCGTGGCATGGCGCGGGCTGGGGCACGCCGTCGACGAGGTTGCCAGCCTCGCGGACTGCCGCGATGCCGACGTGGCGGTCGTGGTGAACCCGAACAATCCCGACGGCCGCGTGACCGACCGAGTCACGCTCGGCGCCGTCGCCGAACGATTGGCGGCGCGCGGCGGCTGGCTTGTCGTCGACGAGACCTTCGCCGACGTGGCGCCGGAGGCGAGCCTGGCGTCGACGCCGGGCCTTGCCAACACGCTCGTGATCCGCTCGTTCGGCAAGTTCTTCGGCTTGCCCGGTCTGCGCCTCGGCTTCATCACCGGGCCGCCGGCGTTGGTGGACCCCATCGGGCGTCGTCTCGGACCCTGGGCGGTCTCGGGGCCCGCCCTGGACATCGGCCGGCGCGCGTTGGCCGACACCGAGTGGGCCACCGGGACCCGCCGCCGGTTGGAAGCCATGCGGCGGGAGCTCGATGCCGTTCTCGCGGAGCGCGGTCTGACCGTGATCGGCGGCACGGATCTGTTCCGCCTCGTGGAGACCGCGGCCGCCTGTGCTCTCCATCGCGGCGTTGGCCGGGCCGGGGTCCTCGTTCGTTCCTTCGAGCGCCATCCGTGCTGGCTTCGGGTGGGTCTCCCGCCCTCCGGGGAAGCTCTCCAACGGCTCTCGGTCGAGTTGAAAAAGGCGTTGCCGTTGCCGGACGTTGACGTTCGAGAACGGAGATGAGCCTTTCCGACACCGCCGCGCTCTTGTTGGCGGCGATGCTGCTGGACGCGGTGATCGGCGATCCGCGTTGGCTCTACCGGATCATCCCGCACCCCACGGTGGTCATGGGCCGGGCGCTGTCGTTCTGTGACCGTCTGTTCAACCGGGCGGAATCTGGCAGCATGACGCGTCGTGTCGCGGGCGCGGTGTCGACGCTGGCCGTGGTGCTGTCGTTCGGCGCGCTGGGCGTCCTCGTCAGCGCCGCGCTGAGCCGCGGCTGGGGCGGTTTCTGGCTGGAGGCGTTTCTGGCATCGGTGCTGATCGCCCAGAACAGCCTCTACCGCCATGTGGCCGACGTCGCCACGGCGCTGGAACGGGGCGGGGTCGAGTCCGGTCGCGACGCCGTGGCCCATGTCGTCGGCCGTGATCCCGAGTCCCTCGACCTCCACGGCGTCGCCCGGAGCGCCGTGGAATCGCTGGCCGAGAACTTCAACGACGGCGTGGTGGCGCCGGTGCTGTGGGGCCTGCTCTTCGGTTTCCCGGGCATCGTGGCCTACAAGGCCCTGAACACCGCGGACAGCATGATTGGTCATCTCGATTCGCGCTACCGCGACTTCGGCTGGGCGGCCGCCCGTCTGGACGACGTGGCCAACTGGTTGCCCGCGCGCGTGGCCGGAGTCCTGCTGGCCGCATCCGGCGGACAATGGGGTGTCCGGCGCGTTGCGCATGCCCTGGGGATCATGCGGCGGGACGGCGGCGCCCACCGTTCGGTCAACGCCGGCTATCCGGAAGGCGCGATGGCCGGGGCCTTGGACCTGCGGTTGGCCGGACCGCGCCGTTACAAGGGAGTCGTCACCGCGGACCCGTGGCTGGGGGAGGGGACTGCGGCGGCTACGGAGAATGACATCCGGCGGGGTCTGCGGGTCTATGTCGGCGCCTGCCTGCTGTTGGCCGTGTTGGTCGGGGTGCCTTGGGTTGCGGGCGCGGAGCGCTGACGCCGTTGCTCGCCATCAAGGAATCCGGACACCCCTAACCGTCATCCCCGCGAAGCAGGTTGTGTCAAAACGTCGTCCGGACAAGAATTGGCGCCAATCCTCCGAGTCGTCATTCCCGCGGAAGCGGGAATCCAGGGGTGGCGAGGCGGGGAAGCGCCTCGGTAGTGCCCACCACCGCCCCTGGATTCCCGCTTCCGCGGGAATGACGTTCTGTAGGGTCCTTGCCGCACGTGTTTTGACACAGCCTGGAAAGCGGGAATCCAGGGGTGGGGAGGGGTCGAGACGGACGCTACCGTGCGGCCGCCATCAGCCGGTCGATGTCGATCGCGGCTTCAAATGCCTCGGCCACGGCGTCGAGGGCCTCGTCGACAGCGGCCTCGTAGGCCGGGCCGAACGGGCCGGTCACGCCGAGGGCCTGCAGGAAAACGCGCCGGAATTCGTCCGCGGTGAAGAGTCCGTGGACGTAGCAGCCCATGACGCGCCCGTCGGCGGATACGCCGCCGGGGTCGTGTGCCGGGCCATCGGGCACGAGGAACGGCCGGACGGGGCCGCGGCACGTGCTTTCGCCGACGTGCATTTCGTATCCCGTGAAGCGAGCGTCCACGTTCTTGCCGACCCCCGTGACCTGCGTGAGCGTCTTTCCGTCGGTGAGCACCGTCTCATGATCGAGAAGGCCCAGGCCGGCTTCCTCGCCCGGCGGTCCTTCGATGCCGTGCGGATCCGCCACCTCTCGTCCGAGCATCTGGTAGCCGGCGCAGATGCCCAGGACCGCGCCTCCCCGACGGTGGTGCGCGAGGATGTCGATGTCCCATCCCTCGCGCTTGAGTGCCCGCAGATCGGCGACCGTCGCCTTGGAGCCCGGTAGGATTACCAAGTGCGCGTCGCCGGGCAAGGGGCGTCCGGGCGGCACCACCTCCAAGCGCACGGCGGGCTCGGTCGTTAGCGGATCGAGGTCGTCGAAGTTGGCGATGTGCGGCAGGCGCGGGACGGCGACGCGGAAGGCGCCGGCGCCGGGCGCCGGCGGCCTGTTGTCGAGCGAAAATGCGTCTTCTTGCGGCAGGCGCAGGGCGGCGGCGAGATAGGGGATGATGCCGAAGGAGGGCAGGCCGGTGCGCGCGGTGATCGCTTCCAGGCCGTCCGCGAACAGGCGGACGTCGCCGCGGAACCGGTTGATCAGGTAGCCTTGCAGCAACCGGCGCTCGTCTTCGGCCAGCAGCTCCCACGTGCCCACGAGGTTCGCGATGACCCCGCCCCGGTCGATGTCGGCCACCAGCACCACCGGCGCGCCGGCCGCGGTGGCGAAGCCCATGTTGGCGATGTCGTGGGCGCGCAGGTTGACTTCGGCCGGGCTGCCCGCGCCCTCCACCAGCACGAAGTCCGCTTCCGCCGTGAGCCGCTCGAAGCTCTCCAGGACCGCGGGCATCAACTCGCGCTTCGCGCTCTGAAACCCGGCGGCGCCGTAGTTGCCGCGCACCTTGCCCTGCACCACCACCTGGGCGCCGACATCCGACTGCGGCTTGAGCAGCACCGGGTTCATGTCCACCGACGGCTCCACGCCGCAGGCCCGGGCCTGAAGGGCCTGGGCGCGGCCGATCTCCCCGCCGTCCGCCGTCACCGCGGCATTGTTGGACATGTTCTGCGGCTTGAACGGGCGCACGGCGTAGCCCCGGCGCGCCAGAATACGGCAGAGGCCGGCGGTGACCAGCGACTTGCCGGCGTCCGAGGCCGTCCCCTGGAACATGAGCGTCCGGGCAGTCATCAGTCGGGCGCCGGACCCTTGAGGGTCATGGGGATGCCGGCGGCCATGAA